>Ga0183099_1000878_pt1 | contig 19150 bp, 17 predicted proteins | sample Biomet1_FD_127788 | JGI IMG/M metagenome (GOLD analysis project Ga0183099, IMG submission 127788) | Microbial communities from bioreactor (seeded with anoxic lake sediment) at LBNL, California, USA - Biofuel metagenome 1 | ecosystem: Engineered > Bioreactor > Anaerobic > Unclassified ... | reverse complement strand
ATCGAAATGACGGTTGACCGGGGTCGGGGTTATGTCCCTGCCGATAAGAACAAGAAGCCAGATCATGTGATTGGTATCATTCCTATCGACTCCATCTTTTCTCCTATTGAGAGAGTCAACTACACGGTAACGGATACGCGTGTGGGCAACGTTACAGACTACGACAAGCTCACGCTTGAAGTATGGACCGATGCCTCCATTCGTCCGGAAGAAGCAGTTAGTAAATCTGCCAGCGTTTTGATGGCACATTTGAAACTGTTCCAAAACATGGCGGGCCTTCCTGAAGAAGAGGAAGAAGAAGAAGGAACATTTACAGAAGCTCCCAAGAGTGATGCTTCTAAAGTTTTAGAAATGACTATTGAAGATTTGGATTTATCGGTTCGTTCGTATAACTGCCTGAAGAGAGCCGGCATCAATACGGTTGCCGATCTCGCGCAGAAGAGCGAAGATGATATGATGAAAGTGAGAAATCTTGGTCGTAAGTCACTTGAAGAAGTCAAGAAAAAATTGCAGGAACTCGATTTGTCGCTTGTCGAAATTGAAGAATAGGAGAGGGAAATAATGGGCTACAGAAAATTAGGACGTAACTCTAGTGCGCGTAAAGCGTTATTCCGCAGCATTTTAACTTCCTTCTTTAGACATGAACGCATTGAAACAACAGAAGCTAAAGCGAAAGAAATCAGCGGTCTCGCTGAACAGATCATCACTTTAGCAAAACGCGGTGACTTAAGTGCCCGTCGTATGGTGATTGCGCGTCTCATGGACGAAGAAGTAGCAAGAAAATTGTTTGATGAAATTGCACCGAAATATGTTGAACGTCAGGGTGGATACACTCGTGTACTCAAACTTGGCAATCGTCGCGGCGATGCTGCGCCGATGGCAATTCTTGAATTAGTGTAATTTGTATAAGGCGGCCGTCAGGTCGCCTTATTAGGTAAGCGAAAAGAAGGCCTTTTCGTTTACCTGATAAGGCGATTGTGTTGACAATTAAAATCAAGTATAATAAGAGCTGTTGAAGAGCAGCTCTTTTTTTGTGAGGGTTTCTTTAAAAGCATAGGATGAGCTGAAACGGAGGGCAGAAAGTTGGAATTTATTGAACTTAAGGATATGAGCCATGTATATTATTCTGGCATGAAGAATGAGTACAAGGCCCTTGATCAGATAAATCTTTCAGTACGGCAGGGCGAATTTGTTGCCGTTATTGGTACAAATGGTTCCGGGAAATCGACGCTGGCCAAGCATTTAAACGCAATTTTGCTGCCATCGTCGGGCCGCTGCCTGATCCGCGGAATGGATACGCGGGAGGAAGAGAATCTCTGGCAGATACGCCAGGAAGTCGGTATGGTGTTTCAAAATCCGGACAACCAGATCATTGCTGCCGTGGTTGAAGAAGATGTGGCCTTTGGGGTGGAAAACCTTGGTGTAGAGTCGTCCCAAATCAGAACCCGAGTTATGGAAGCTTTGCGGGCCGTTGGAATGGAACATTATCGCAAGTTTGCGCCGCACCTTCTTTCTGGTGGACAGAAGCAGCGCATTGCAATAGCCGGAGCGCTGGCAATGCAGACAAAATGCCTGGTCCTTGATGAACCGACGGCAATGCTCGATCCCATCGGTCGCCGCGAAGTCCTGTCAACGGTCAAAAAACTGCATGAGGAACGCGGCATTACGGTTGTTTACATCACGCATTTCATGGAGGAAGCAGTAAAAGCTGACCGGGTTGTGGTGATGGAAAAGGGGAGAATCTGTTTTGAAGGTACGCCAGCTGCAGTCTTTACGCAGGTAGCAAGACTGGAAAAGCTCGGGCTGGATGTTCCCCTGGCGGCAAAAGTCGCTGACCGTCTGCGGCGAAAGGGAATGAAGCTTCCGGCAGAAATTCTGAGTGATGAGGAATTGGCGGTGGCATTATGTCGATAGAACTAAAAAATGTAACATATACCTATATGCCGCGGACGCCGTTTGAACGCACGGCGCTGCATGAAGTGTCAATCTGCATCAAGAAGGACGAGTTTACGGCCATTGTCGGGCATACAGGGTCAGGAAAATCAACGCTGGTACAGCATCTAAATGGTCTGCTCCTGCCTACGAATGGGCAAGTATTTGTTGAAGGAACCGACATCAATAAAAAGGAGCCAGCAGCACTTGCGGCAAAACGAAGGGTAGGCATGGTATTCCAATATCCTGAACATCAGCTGTTTGAAGAGTCCGTATATAAAGACATTGCCTTTGGACCGCGCAATATGGAGCTGGCAGAAGAAGAAGTTGAGCGCCGGGTCAGAAAGGCGATGGAGTTTGTCAATCTCGATTATGAAGAATATAAAGAGCATTCGCCGTTCCAGCTCAGCGGCGGGCAGATGCGCCGTGTTGCCATTGCCGGAGTTATTGCCTTGCAGCCGGACTACCTGGTGCTTGATGAGCCGACTGCAGGGCTTGACCCGCGGGGGCATAAAGATCTGCTGGCAAAACTATCCCAGCTGCATAAGCAGGAAAAAATCGGAATTGTGCTCGTATCACATAATATGGATGACGTAGCCCGGCTGGCCGACCGGGTGATTTTGCTCAATCAGTCCCGGGTGGTAATAAATAGCAGTGCTAAAACGGCTTTTCGCGAGACGAAAAAAATTCGTGCGGCCGGACTTGATATCCCGCAGGTGACAGCCCTGCTGCAGACAATTAGCGAGCAGGGGTTAGCGGTGGATACAGATGTATTTCAGTTCGATGAAGCTGTAGAAGCTATTTTTCAGGCAGCAAAGGGGGCAAAGTCATGCTGAGTGATATAACCATAGGCCAGTATTTTCCGGGGGCATCGATTTTGCACCGGCTGGACCCACGGTCGAAAATTGTCCTGCTCGGAATTTTTATCGTTGCGGTGTTTGTCTTTAATACGCCGGCTACCTATGGATTGTTGTGTGGGTTTACTCTGTTGCTGATAGCGATATCAAAATTATCCTGGCGGATGATGCTCAAATCGATAAAACCGTTGTGGTGGATCATCTTGTTTACCTTTTTGATTCATCTTTGCAGCACTCCGGGCAGTGAACTTGCCAAGGTATGGATCTTTTCCCTAACCTGGGAAGGTTTGGAGCAGGGGGTTTTTATCTCCGTGCGGCTGATTCTGCTGATTTTATTGTCATCGCTGTTGACCTTTACGACCTCGCCGCTGGCGCTTACGGATGCTCTGGAACTTTTGCTCGGACCATTCAAGCGCTTTGGTTTGCCGGCCCATGAATTGGCAATGATGATGACGATTGCCCTGCGCTTTATTCCGACCTTGATTGAGGAAACCGATAAGATCATGAAGGCCCAAAAATCACGCGGGGCAGATTTTTCCTCCGGAAGTCTGATCCGCCGGATCAAGTGCCTGATTCCAATTCTGGTGCCGTTGTTTATCAGTGCCTTTCGGCGGGCTGACGAGTTGGCAATGGCGATGGAGGCGCGATGCTATCGCGGGGGTATTGGCCGGACCAGGATGAAAGTGCTGAAAATCAGCCGGATTGATTATATGGCATATGCATTTGTCCTGCTGTTTGGAACGGGACTGACTATTCTTAAGATAAGCGGGTTGTAAGATGAAACCAGAACACAAGGAATTGATGAAGCAGCGAAAACGAAATATCAAACTGACGATTGCTTATGATGGCGGTCGTTATCATGGATTTCAACGACAGCGCAATGTGACGGCTGTACAGAATATCCTTGAAGACAAGCTGGGAATTATTTTCGGTGACAGCATTGAAATGGCGGCCTCCGGCAGAACGGATGCCGGGGTTCATGCCTATGGGCAAGTTGTGAATTTTTTTACGGACGGGATGATTCCACTGGACCGGGTGCTATGTGCTGCCAACAGTTTGCTGCCGGAGGATATCCGCGTAGTGAAAGCTGAGGAGTCTGACCGGAATTTTAGTGCCCGGCACAGTGCCAAAAGTAAGATCTATATATATAAAATTCAGCAGGGCGAGGTGCTCGATCCATTCAGCCGTCAATACAGCTGGTATATCCGCAATCGTCTTGATTTGGAGGCTATGCGGGCGGCGCTGAAGCATATTGAAGGCCAGCATGATTTCTCCTCTTTTCAGGCTGCCGGCAGTGTACCAATGCTACCGGTACGGACGTTGTATGAGGCCAGCGTTAAGCAGGAGGGAGACCGGATTGAATTTCGTTTCTGGGGAAATGGATTTTTGTACCATATGGCCCGGAATCTGGTTGGAACCTTGGTCAATGTTGGCCGGGGGAAAATCACGCCGTACGAGTTTCGGGAGATTCTAGAAGCCAGGGACCGCCATCGTGCCGGAGCTACGGCACCGGCGCAGGGGCTTTATCTGTTACAAGTAAATTATTGATAGGAAAGAATGCTGTTTAAAGGGCATTCTTTTTTTATGAAAAGATATCGAACATAAACTGAAATTTGGCTGAAAACAGCAGGTTTTTTCCGCGATTTGTAGAAAATAAATAAGAGTAATGTTTACATATTGCAGGATGTGATAACATTTTGCCAGATTACAGAACATGTTATGCTTTTAGGTGGTGAAGACAATGAAATCATTATTGAGAGTTGGCGTGGATATTGGATCGACAACGATAAAAATTGTTGTTTTGGACAAGGAAAACAAGCTGCTATACAAGAAGTATCTGCGTCATTTTTCCGAGATTAAAACTTCTTTGCAGGAAAATCTTACAGCTTTGAAACATATTGTTGGTACGCAGTGCTTTTCCTTTGCGGTTACCGGTTCTGCCGGCATGGGAATTGCGCAGCGATTCAAGCTGCCGTTTGTGCAGGAAGTCATTGCCTGTGCGGGGGCGGTAAAAAAATTATTCCCCTAACGGATACGGCGGTTGAACTCGGCGGTGAAGATGACAAAAATTACATATTTGGTGCGGCTCCCGAGCAACGCATGAACGGAGTCTGTGCCGGTGGGACCGGGGCGTTTATTGATCATATGGCTTCACTGCTCGATACGGATGCGGCCGGTCTCAATGACCTGGCAGCAAAGGGCAGGCAGATTTACACGATCGCTTCGCGCTGCGGAGTTTTCGCCAAGACGGATATTCAGTCTCTGATGAATGATGGGGCCGCCAAAGAAGACATCGCGCTCTCTGTCTTGCAGGCGGTGGTGAATCAGACCATTGGCAATCTGGCCCAGGGACGTCCGATTGAAGGCAATGTGGTCTTTTTGGGTGGGCCGCTGTATTTTTTGCCAGAACTGAAGCAGCGCTTTATTGAAACGCTAGCGCTGACGCCGCAGCAGGTCGTATCAGTTGCTGACGGCTGCTATTTTGTGGCTCTAGGAGCGGCTCTGGCTGAGGATGCCCAAAGTATGGATTATACCGCAATTGAAAAATGTCTGTCGCAAAGCGGGGGGGAGACAGAACCGGAATCGACAGCCTCTTTTGTATTGTTTGCCGATCAGACGGCGTATGATGAGTTTCAGCTTCGTCATGGAAAAAATCGGGTAAAACGGGGAAGTTTGAGTTCCTATACCGGAAAAATATATCTGGGAATTGATGCCGGATCAACGACTACAAAAATTATCGCGATGGGGGAAGACAAACAGGTATTGTATTCTTCTTATGGCAGCAATCAGGGATCGCCGCTTGACACAGTTATTCATGAGCTTCGTGAGTTTTATGTGGGGATGAATAAGACGGCCCGAATTGCTGGTACCGGTACGACAGGTTACGGCGAAGCTATTATTAAGGCTGCCATTCATGCGGACTTCGGCGAAGTGGAAACCTTTGCGCATTTGCGCGCGGCACAGGAATTTTGCCCTACCGTATCCTTTGTCCTCGATATTGGCGGGCAGGATATGAAATGCTTTTTTGTCAAAGACGGTGTGATCAGCCAGATTACGCTCAATGAAGCCTGCTCGGCCGGCTGCGGCTCTTTCATTGAAAATTTTGCCCAAGGACTCAATATGTCGGCCGGTGAATTTGCTGCCAGAGGAATGGAGGCAAAATCGCCGGTTGACCTTGGCACTCGCTGTACGGTATTCATGAATTCAAAGGTAAAGCAGGCCCAGAAGGATGGGGCTTCTATCAGCGATATTTCAGCGGGAATAGCACTTTCGGTTATAAAAAATGCATTGTTCAAGGTCATTCAGATTAAAGATGTCAGTGAAATGGGCGAGCATATTGTTGTTCAGGGCGGGACCTTTTATAACGATGCCGTGCTGCGCTCCATGGAACTTTTGCTAAGCCGCGAAGTCATACGCCCCGACATTGCCGGGCTTATGGGAGCGTATGGAATGGCGCTGTTGGCACGGGAACGGGCGGAGGAGAAATCTTCTGTTTTGCCGCCAGCGGGACTGGTCAATTTTTCGGTTCAGACTACTTCGCAGCGCTGCAAGGGTTGCGGCAACCAGTGCCTGTTGACAACACAGCATTTCCCAGATGGAAAAACCTATCATACGGGAAATCGCTGCGAACGGGGACTGGGGAAGACCAGTACTGAAGGGGAGACGCTGAATATTTATCAGTATAAATATGAGCGGTTGTTCGCTTATTATCAGCCCCTGCAGCTGGCAAGGCGCGGCCGAATCGGATTGCCGCGGTCTTTGAATATGTATGAGGATTATCCGTTCTGGTTCACTTTTTTGACAGAGCTTGGCTATGAAGTTGTATTGTCGGGGAAATCCTCGGCGGCGCTCTACTACAAAGGAATGGCTACGGTTCCTTCAGATTCTCTTTGCTATCCGGCTAAGCTCGTGCACGGGCATATCATGGATCTGGTGGAAAAGGGACTGAAGAAAATTTTTTATCCCTGTATTCCCTATAATATAGCGGATGATTTTAACCGTTCCGATAACCATTATAATTGTCCGGTTGTCGCATCTTATGCCGAAAACATCCGGGCCAACATGGATGTCCTGCGCCAGCAGGAGATTCAGTTTATGCAGCCGTTTTTGCCGCTTAACAATAAAAAACGCCTGATTGAGCGTCTGACGGAAGAATTTTACATTGAGCATGTCGCAAGAGCAGAAATTGCAGCAGCAGTCGAAGCGGCCTATCTTGCCCTTGAATCATATAAACAAGATGTTCGCGACTATGGGGCCAAGATCATTGCCCGGATAGAGCGCGAACGGCGTCCGGCTATTTTGCTCGCCGGCCGTCCGTATCATATTGATCCGGAGATCAATCATGGAATACCGGAAATGATTCAGTCCTATGGGCTGCCCGTGCTGTCAGAGGATGTAGTCTACCATTTGCCGGTCAGCGGGGAAAAGCTTGAAATTGTCAATCAGTGGAGCTATCATGCTCGGCTTTATCATGCTGCCAGCTATGTTGCCGCTCATGAAAACCTGACACTGATTCAGCTCAGTTCTTTTGGCTGCGGACTCGATGCGATAACGATCGGTCAAGTCAAGGAGATTTTAGAGGGGCATCAGCGTATTTATACGATGATCAAACTCGATGAGGTCAGCAATCTGGGGGCGGCAAGAATCCGGTTGCGCTCGTTGATGGCTGCCATGAAGCAGGGACGTAAGCCGGCAGAACGGCCGCAGTTGCCAGAGCCACGGCCGCGATTTACCCGGCAGTGCAAACAGGTGCATACAATTCTCGCGCCGCAGATGGCACCGCTTCACTTTTCACTGATTACGGCGGCTCTAAAAAAATACGGTTATCGAATGCTGATTCCCGAGTTGCCAAAGCGTGAGGCCATTGATCTTGGCCTGCGGTATGTGAACAATGACATGTGCTATCCGGCTATTGTTGTCATCGGGCAATTGCTGGCAGCCGTCTCGTCAGGTAAATGCGATCCGGACCACACGTCGATCATGCTGTTTCAGACCTGCGGGGCCTGCCGGGCGACAAACTATCTCAGCCTGATGCGCAAGGCACTGAAGGACGCGGGCTATCCGCAAATTCCGGTGTTTGCCTGCTGGGGACTCGAGCAAGATGAGTTCTCACTGGGAACAGCAGGCTTTGTCGACGTAATTAAGGGGACCATTTATGCCGATCTTTTGATGCGGGTGGTCAACAGGATTAAGCCATATGAACAACAGCTGGGGACAGCCAGCCAGCTCTGCGATAGCTGGCTGCAGCGCTGCCGGGAGGATATTCTTCATGGCGGCTATCGCAACTTTGCCCAAAACATTCAGCAGATCATAGCGGATTTTGATGCTGTGCCGCTCGATGACAGGCTATGGAAGCCGAGAGTTGGTGTCGTCGGCGAGATTCTAGTGAAATACCATCCGATAGCCAACAATCACATTGAGCAGGTACTGGCCGATGAAGGGGCTGAGGTCGTCATGCCGGATCTAGTCGAGTTTTTCCTATATATGGCTTATGATGATATCGTCAAATACCGACTGCTTGATGGACGTTTGGTCGATAAACTCAAATCGGAACTGTTTATTCAGGTTCTGGAATTTTTCCGCCGGCCGATGCGCAGGGCTTTGCAGAAAAGTCGTCACTTTACTGTACCGCACAGCATCAAGGAGATCGCGGCTATGGCAGAAAAACATATTTCCCTCGGCAATATGGCCGGGGAAGGCTGGTTTTTGACCGGTGAAATGCTGCAGTTGATCAAGGGTGGAACGCCTAATATCATCTGCCTGCAGCCGTTTGGCTGTCTGCCCAATCATATTAGCGGCAAGGGTATGATTCGGGAATTGTTGCGTTCCTATCCAGGCAGCAATATTGTGGCGGTTGACTGCGATCCGAGCGTCAGTGAGGTCAATCAGCTAAACCGCATCAAGCTGATGCTGTCGGTGGCAAAGGAAAGAAAGCACCAGGCAATGCGCCGGTAAATAAAGACAAGATCAATAAGCGGAAGTTTTTCAGTTGTTGGGCGAAAAAACTTCCGCTTACTATATACAAATAGCAGGAATACTGATATAATATTTTTTGTTGCCCTTATCCACAGATGAATTGTGGATAAGCGGAAGAAATATAACTTGATTTTAGTTTTGTTTTTTGGTAGAATGTTTTTATATGAGGATTTAACCAAGATTTTCGTTAGCCCCGGAAATCAAGAGTGAACCTTTGTATAATAACTTTACGTAAAAATGAAACTTGATAAAGTTACTTAAACAAGGAGGGATATCGAATGAAAACAACGTTTATAGCAAATGAATCGAACATCGAACGTAAATGGTATGTTGTAGACGCTGAAGGTCAGACTGTAGGTAGATTAGCTGCTGAAGTTGCGAAAGTTCTTCGCGGTAAACATAAACCGACTTTTACACCTCATGTTGATACAGGAGATTACGTTATCGTTGTTAATGCAGATAAAGCTGTATTCACAGGCAAAAAATTAACACAGAAAACATATTTCCGTCATTCAGGATATACGGGAGGCACGACATTTACGCCAGCAGGCCAGATGTTAGCAACTCAGCCAGAAAAAGTCATTGAAATGGCTGTTAAAGGCATGTTGCCGCATAACCGTCTTGGATCTAAGATTTATACGAAATTGAGTGTTTACGCTGGTCCGCAGCATCCGCATGCAGCGCAGCAGCCGGAAGTACTCGAATTAAATATCAGATAATTACTGGAAGGAGGAACATTATTTATGGCATTGGTTAGCTACTACGGCACAGGCCGCAGAAAAACTTCGGTTGCCAGAGTTCGTCTGGTTCCAGGTGAAGGCAACGTAACGATTAATGGTCGTGAAATGCAGGAATACTTTGGTCTCAAGACGCTCGAACTGATCGTCAGACAGCCATTGAACTTGACTGAAACAATTGATAAATACGATGTAATCGCAAAAGTAGAAGGTGGCGGTTCATCCGGTCAGGCAGGCGCTATTCGTCACGGTATTTCCCGTGCACTGCTCAAATTAGATGCAGAACTGCGTCCGGCTCTGAAAAAAGCTGGCTTCTTAACTCGCGATCCGCGTGAAAAAGAACGTCGCAAATACGGCTTGAAAAAAGCTCGTAAGGCTTCTCAGTTCTCCAAGCGTTAATATCTTCAGCTTCGGCTGGGAATTACAAACCCCGCAAACTCAGTGTTTGCGGGGTTTTCGTTTATTTGACTAAAGCAGCTATAAGGACAAATATGTAAAAAATGTAATTTCAAAGAAAAATCAAAGAAATAACTGGTAAAATTTAAGCTGCATCCCTGTTTAAACTGATAGATATTTTGTCAGTAAAACGACGCCAATACCTCTTTACAGTATTGGCGTCGTTTTTTGTTGTTTTGCTTTTGATGCGGCGGGTTATTCTGCCAGATCGGTAGTCCGCTGTTCCCAAAGCTCGGCAGCTGCGGCAATATCCTTCATTGTCAGACCGGTGCCGATCAGGTAGGAACTGTAATCGGTTTCCTGGTAATGAAAATGATTATGCAGTAATTCCCCGATGAATTCTTCGCTGGGACCATTTAATCTGTTTTCGGCAAAGACTTTTTCTGCGATTTGAATAACTTTTTCTGCAGGCGATAAATCCGTCATAAAAATTCCTCCTTTGACCGGCTGGTTTTGTGCCGGCTACCGTAATTTTACTTTTATTATATCCTATCTTACCTACATAGCCAACAGAATTTTCAGAAATTTTATGATTTATAGATTGCCTTTAATAAAAACTGTGGTATTTTTGTCCGGCAAAAAATACTGCGGCAAAATAAAAACACGGATCTGCCTGAGCGTTTACTTTTGCCGCAGTATAAGGGGAGTCTGTTAAAAAAGACTTTCAAAGCCGATAATGTTTTCCATGGTGCTGATCCTGGCTACACGGTCAACGACGAGTGAAAAGGTAAACCGTGCCTGCTGTTTGCGGTCAAGAGAGCAATTGGCGGCAATGATAAAGTCCATCTGATCATCCGGGCTCGCTTCTTTATCAGCTCCGCCGGCTTCCTCATAGATTTTCAGCAGACGGTCAATGGCATCATATAGTTCTTCCCGGGTACGTTCAATTTCGCTTTTTATTTCTTCGGTAGTCATCATGCGTAGAGGCTCCTTGTCATCAGCGGGTTTCGCTGGAAATATAAATCTTGTTCTGCTTTATTATATTTTATCGGCGGGAAATCAGCAATAGGTTTTCTGCTGAAACGGCTATGCGGCAGGCTGCCAATTCCTGGCCGGCCTGCAGCGGCACTCAGGGGTGGCAGGATTTGGCGCTGTTTTGTCGAAGGATTAAAGACAAGATCCGATTGCCTCTGCAGGAAAAGGATTTACGTGTTATGGGGGCGAAACCTGGCGTCTTAGCCGGTAATGGGGAAATTTGTCGATGAGGAGGATAACTGTATGGCCAATCGGAAATATGCCAGCAAGATCATGGGGGCATATCTGGTGTTCGGAATCCTGTGGATACTTCTTTCGGATACTTTTGTCGGAAGTCTTGGGCTGGATATAAAAACGGTTGTCCTCATCGGCGTAATCAAGGGCTGGGTGTATGTCGTCTTGTCGGCACTGTTGATATATCTTTTGTCTGACCGCTATATCGGCAAGATTGCCCAGGTAAATGAAAGTCTTCAGGACAGTTATGAAAAACTGGCGGCGACGCATCAGCAGCTGGCGGGAACAAAGGAAGAGCTGCAGCAGAATTTTTCCAAGCTACAGCGGTCCTATGAGCAGATTCATTCCCAAAACATGATGCTGTCGAGTGTGCAGGAAACGGCGCAGGGGCTTTTAAATCAACTCAATCTCGATGTGCTGCTGTATAAGATTTTGCAGAGTGCGACGAAAATGGGCAAGACGCCGCATGCATTGCTGAATCTGTTTGACGAGCAGACGACAACGTTCAGCTGTAAGGCCGGTCTCGGAATGTTTGCTGATAAGGTGGATGAACTGGAACTGGAGGTCGGGGCACAGTCACGGCTCGTCTATGAAAGCGGGCAGACAAGTATTCTGCCGGATTATTCCCGCTGGGAAAAGCGAACCCCGGACGGATATCTGGACGCAGTCCGGGCAAGCATTCAGGTGCCGCTGAAGATCAATAAAAATATTGTTGGCACCTTGGGACTCTTTTATACGGATCCAGCCCGCCGGATTTGTGATGAGGATGCACAGATGCTCGAACGCTTTGGCGCCTTGGCGGCCATGGCGATTCAAAATGCCAAACTGCATATGCAGCTGCAGGAGGAACTCGAAGAACATACGAGAAAGGAAGAGAGCATCCGGGCGATTTTTAATGCGGCCAATGATGCGATTTTTGTTTGCGAGGCAGATTCGCTGGAACTTTTAAGCTGCAATTATAAGGCGGAGGCAATGCTTGGCCATTCACTGGCCGAGATGCAGCAGCTGGGCATAAAAGAAATTGATGCCCGTTATTACGGCGGCAAGCTGCTGCCAGCTGTTGCGGGGCTGCAGGCGGGTGAACGATCTTCGCTGGTAGAGATCGCCGGGGTGAACCGCCAGGGAGAGTCTTTGGTGCTAGAATCAAATCACAACAAGGTAATGCTCGGTGGCAGGCTCTGCCTGATTGCAGCTTTGCGCGATATTTCAGCGCGCAAGCGGGCGGAGGCCGAACTGGATCGCACCCAGCAGTACAAGCTGGCGCTACTCCGGAGTCTGCCGGATCTGATGGTACGCTTTGATGCTTCCGGTTGTTTTATCGATTACAATCAGCCGGATAATTTCGATCTCTATATGCCGCCGGAAGCTTTTCTTGGCAAACACATTACGGAGGTTTTCCCGGCCGATATTTCCCAGAAAGTCTTGCAGTGCATCGGGCAGCTGCTTGAGAGTGGTGACGCCAGCCGGTTGCTGAAGATCGATTACCGTCTGGTCCAGAACGAAACAGCGCTGGATTTTGAAGCCCGCTTTGTCAAATGCGGCGCTGGTGAGGTCCTGGCGATCATCCGCGATATTACGCAGCAGAAGCAGACGATGCAGCAGCTGGAATTTCTCGGCCTTTATGACCGCCTGACGGAAGTATATAACCGCAATTACTTTGAAGAACGAGCTATGACAATCAGCAGCAAGGGAGCGGGCATTGTCGTCTGCGATCTTGACGGACTGAAACTGATCAATGATACGATGGGGCATAAAGCCGGGGATGAGTTGCTGCAGGCAGTTGCCAGGATTCTGCAGGCCTGTGTCAGCGAGCCGGATATCGTTGCTAGAATCGGCGGTGACGAGTTTGCCATACTGGTTTTTGAACCGACGCCAGATAAGATGCGGGATATGGCTGCTGCCATCAAGCAGGGCGTTGAGGACTCCAACGCCGAGCATCTCCGGCCACCACTCAGCCTTTCGGTCGGCTGGGCCGCGGATTATGGAACGGTCGTCGATATGGATGCGCTGTTCAAACAGGCTGATAACAACATGTACCGGGTGAAGATGCATCAGCGGATGAGCAGTCATAGTGCCATTGTTGAAGCGATGATGCAGGCCTTGGAGGCACGGGATTATATCACAGAAGGGCATGCCGACCGACTACAGCACTGGGTTGCCGCGCTGGCAGAAAAACTCAATTTTTCTGAACCCATGATTGCCGATCTGAACCTGTTTGCCAAGTTTCATGATATAGGAAAAGTCGGCATTCCGGACTATATCTTGTTTAAACAGGGGGCACTGACGGAGGAAGAATACACAGCGATGCAGCGCCATCCGGAGATTGGCTTTCGCATTGCCAAATCAGCGACGGATCTGGCACCGATTGCCGACTGGATCTTAAAACACCATGAACGCTGGGACGGCCGAGGCTACCCGCTGGGGATCGAGGGAGAAAAGATCCCGCTTGCCTCCCGCATGCTGGCGCTGGCCGATTCCTTTGATGCGATGACAAATGACCGCCCCTATCATAAGGCCATGGATATAGATGCTGCACTGGCAGAGATCCGGCGCTGCAGCGGGCAGCAGTTTGATCCGGAGCTGGTAGAACCGTTTATTGAGATCGTGTCCGCTTGCCGGGCAGATGCGCTAGCCACAAAAATTTAAAAAGCAAGCTTTGTCTGAAAAAACAGCAGACAGGCTTGTTTTTTTTTGCCAGCAAACTATTTATATTTACATGTTGACATATCTGTAAAGTATGTTATTATTGTATTTATAATTAAGTAATGCATATATGTAAAGTATGATATTAAAAGACTGCTGCTGACAAAGATGAGGAGGAATTACGATGACACAGACAAGAAAAGAACTGGTACAAGCTGCATTGAACAAGCAAAAGGTGGAGCGCATACCGGTAGGGTTTTGGTTTCATTTTTTGCCAACACCGGAACGGGCTGACGCACTTGCTGAGCCCAAGCTGGCGGTAGCAAATATTGTCGGGCACCGGGCTTTTTATGAAGCTTTTCAGCCGGATTTTGTAAAACTGATGAGTGACGGCTATTTTATTTATTCCCAATCAGGGGCTGGCTAAATAAATTCTGCGGCCGACTTTGCCCGTATTCGTCCGCTGGGGGAAAATCATCCGTGGATTCAACAGCAGATTTCATTGGTAAAGCAGCTGCAGGAGATTTTCGGGCAGGAAGTGCTGACCTTCTATAATGTGTTTGCGCCGGCAAGAGTTCTGGAGTGGTCGCTGGCAAACTGGCGCTGTGGGTTGCTGGGGGATTTGATTGCCGAGGACAAAGCCGCGGTTAAGGCAGGGCTGGAAGTTATTGCTAGTGATTTGTCGGATCTGTCACGCCTGGTTATTGAACAAGGGGGGGCCAGCGGCATTTACTTCAGTGTCCAGAATATAGAGGATAGCCGGATTACGCAGCCGGTATACCAGGAGGTCATCACTCCGGGCGAACGGCAAATTCTCGGCGCAGCCAACAAGGCTGGGGAAAACAATATTCTGCATATCTGCGGCTATGAGGGGCATCATAATAATCTTAGCTGGTATAAAGATTATGAAGCCAAGGCCTATAACTGGGCGGTGAAAGTTGAAGACATTCCGCTGGAAGCGGGGCAAAAGATATTTGGCGGCAAGGCGGTGATCGGCGGGTTTGGCAATACAGCGGGAGATTTGCTCTATCGCGGGACGCCGGCTGAGATTACAGCTGAAACCACGGCGATTTTACAGGCTGCTGGCCAGCAGGGCGTGATTTTAGGGGCTGATTGCACGGTCCCGGCTGACATTGATCTCAAACATCTCGAATGGGTTCGCCAGGCGGGGCGCATTTAAAAATTTGCCGTATAGACGATTAAGCACAAGCAAAGGAGCGGATTATCATGAATTTTATAAAAGCAAAAAAAGCGATTGGTATTATTTTTACAGCGGCTGTTGCCTTTAGCCTGCTTGGCTGCGGCGGGGAAAAAGCAGCGCAGAATAAGGCTGGCCAGGGCGAGGAAAATGTTATTCGCGTTGCCCATACCCAGACATATGTGCCATATGACTTTGTCAATGACAAGGGCGAATCCGACGGTTTTGAAGTGCAGGTGCTCAAGGAAGTAGCAAAATTACTGCCCCAGTACAAATTTGAATTTGTTCCAACCTCGGATGATGATTTGCTGATTGGCGTTGAATCGGGCAAATACAACGTGGGCATAAAAGGGGCCTGGTACACCGAGCAGCGCAAGGATAAATTTATTTTTCCGAAAAAACCAGTAGGAGCCAGCATTATCGGATTGGCTTTCCGTAAGGAGAATGCCGGGGAGATAAAGGACATGGAGTCCTTTGCGAAATTCAGCGGCAAACTGGTACCGATTGCACCGCAAAATGCCCAGTATGCGGTAATTGACAGTTTTAATAAAGCACATGAATCCACCCCGGTAAGCCTGGTATCCTCCGAGGCGTTCACTATAGCCGATGCTTACAGCTGGGTCCTTGAGGGGCGCTACGATGCTTATCTCGATATTGAGCTTAGTTATAAAAACAATGTCGAAAAGCCAGACGGAGCATATCATAATCTGGCAGATAAGCTTTCTTATATCCGTTATAAGGCAATTCCGACCTATCCATTGTTCAATAAAAAAAATCAGCAGCTTGCGGACGACTATGATAAGGCATATAAGCAGCTAGAGGAAAGCGGGAAAATTCTCGAGCTTGAACAAAAATACTTTGGGGAAGATGTCTTTCAGTATGTAAAAGATTAATGTTGAGGAATGATTGCCATGAGACCATTTGCACCGGAATTTATTCTGGCGGTTATCCCAGATTTGCTGCCCTATCTCGGGGTAACTATGGCGGTAGCTTTGGGCAGCATTGTGGCCGGCTCGTTGTTTGGCACGCTGCTGGCCTGGGCCAAATTAAGCGCCTCCACTTTGCTGCGTCGGCTGGCTGTAGCCTATACGTATGCGATCCGCTGCACACCGCCGATTGTACTGTTATTTATTGTTTTTTACGGTCTGCCAAAATTTTTTCTGGAAGTATTTAATGTCAATATCAACAGCTATGACAAGATTTTTTTTGTGGTAGTATCGTTTACGCTGCTCTTTGCTGCTCCGGTTTCCGAGGTTATGCGCAGTGCCTACCAGAGCATTGATCGTGGACAGTACGAAGCCGCAGTAAGCAGTGGACTCAGCCCCTGGCAGGCGTTTTATCACATTGTATTGCCGCAGGCTGCTGTTATCGGCCTGCCGAATTTCGGGAATTCAGTGCTTAGTCTGCTGAAAGAGGGCTCGCTTGCCTATACAGTCGGGCTTGTCGACCTGATCGGCAGAGGGCAGATGATAATAGCCCATCATTACGGGGCGTATGCCATCGAGACATATCTGGCACTGGCGCTGTTTTATCTGCTGCTTACGCTCGGCGTTGAAAAAAGCTTTTTGCAGCTGGAAAGACGGTATTCCCGGCAGAAGCATAATGGAGAGGAGGCCGGTTATGGATATTAATTATCAGTTTTTGGAGCAGACTTTTTATCTCGTGTTGGCAGCGGTACCGACGACGCTGAATCTGACAGTTACCTCGCTGTTGCTGTCTTTGCCGCTGGCCTTTTTTATGGCCCTTGTGCGTCTGCGCCGGACGCGCTATGTCAGTGGATTCGTCGGTGCCTATATCACGCTGCTGCGCGGCACGCCGATTGTACTGCAGATTCTCCTGATCTACAGCCTGCTGCCCAGTCTGCTGCATGCTCTGGTTGGCACTTTGGGCTGGACCATCAATGTTTTTGACTGGAATCCGATCCTGTATGCGTATCTGGTCTTTACCCTCAATACCACGGCACTTTTAGCGGAGGTGTTTCGTTCGGCTCTTGGCAGCATTGAACGCGGGCAGATGGAGGCAGCCCTTTGTGCCGGGCTGACAAAGGTGCAGGCCTATGTGCATATTCTGATCCCGCAGGCGCTGGTGACAGCTCTGCCCAATATCTGCAATGTCACGGTCAACCTGATCAAGGGAACTTCACTGGCCTTTTTGATGACGGTCAAGGATATGACAGCTGTGGCCAAGGTAGCGGCTTCCTATGGCTACAACTATATTGAAGCGTATCTCGACGTGTTTGCCGGATATATCATTATCTGCTCGATTGTGCAGGTGCTGTTTGTCTTTGCTGAGTCGCATGTCGGACGGTTTCGCCTAATCAAGCAAAAGTAGGTGTGTAAATATGCTAAAAATCACAAACATCCATAAAAAATATAAAACAGCAGAGGTCCTGAAGGGAGTCGATATACAGGTTGCCAAAGGCGATGTGGTTGTTATCCTCGGCCCCAGCGGTTCTGGCAAGACGACCTTGCTGCGCTGCCTGAATTTTCTTGAACATGCAGATCAGGGAGAAATGGAATTTGGCGCAGACCGGCTGCAGCTGGCAAGTGCCTCAGCCCGTGAAATTGCCAAGGTGCGCAAAAAAACGGCATTTGTATTTCAAAATTACAATTTGTTTCAAAACAAAACGGTGTTGGAAAATGTTACAGCCGGGCTTATCCTTGGTCGCGGCATAAAGCGACCAGAGGCTGAAGTGATTGCTCGTAAGGCACTGGCCAAGGTTGGCTTATCTGACCGGGAAACATATTATCCGCTACAGCTGTCCGGCGGGCAGCAGCAGCGAGTTGGAATTGCCCGAGCGATTGCCGTTAATCCCGATGTCATCTTATTTGATGAACCGACTTCGGCGCTCGACCCGGAACTTGTATCGGAGGTGCTGGCGATCATCAAACAGCTTGCCCGCGAGGGCACGACGATGGTCATTGTAACGCATGAAATGAATTTTGCTGCGGATGTGGCGACACATGCAATCTTTATGGCCGAAGGAAATATTGTCGAACAGGGTTCGCCCCAAGACATCTTCCTTCATCCGCAGCAAGAGCGCACGCGTAAATTTCTGCGCCGCATTTTGCCGCAGGTGGAATACAATATTTAAAACAGACATGAAAAAACCGCCCTCGATGGGGCAGTCTCATAGCTCAGATTTTAGTCTGACGCATGAATACTGTCCAGCGGGCGGTTTATTTTATCAGGTGAGGGGGGGCCTCTTCAGCGAAGCTTACAGCCTGTCGACGAGTTCAGCGATTTGTTTTTGTCCGACAGCGGTAATCGAAAAACTTCCGTTGGCAAAGCACCAGGAGGCCATAAGCCCGCGGACAAAGCTTTCGAGGTAGAGGAAGCGTTCATCGTCTGTCTGCGGCGAGGAAAATACATTGTTTTGACGGCCGGAGGCGATCAGCTCGTGCAGTGTCTTTGTAAAAAGTCTTTGTTCAAAATGCTGACTTTCTTTCCGGATGCAGCGGCTCAGGTTGATGACGAAGGCACGGCAGGTTATCTCGTGGCCGGCAAAGGCCGTGAAGCTTAGTTCTGTGCCAAGAAAGACTTTGATTTTTTCTTTTTCTGTGGCGGCAGGGTTTGCCGCCAGCCAGCTTTTGTAATGGTCCAGGACAAATTTTCCCATATCTGAATAATAGCTGTCATGAATGATGTCTTCCTTTCCCTGGTAATGGACATAAAATGTGCCTTTGGCAACTCCGGCGGCCTGACAGATCTGACTGACGGTAACCTCGTCATAGCTTCGTTGCTTGAACAGGCTGAGGGCTGTTTCAAACAGGCGAGTTTTGGTTAAAGCGGATTGTTCCTTTTTTGACATAAAATCTTCTCCTTGACATATGGGAAAGTTTCATTATAATAATGACTGTGGTCACTGACTGCGGTCATTATTATAATAGTTTGTTTGAAGGAGGATGGCAAGATGTTTATTTTAAATCTTACGTATTGCAAGCCAATTGCTGAGGTGGAAACATATTTGGCGGAACACGTCGCTTATCTCGATAAGTATTATCAGACCGGAAAATTTATCTGTTCCGGCAGAAAAGAACCACGGATTGGGGGTATAATTATCTGCCGGGCCCATGACCGGCAGGAAGTGGAACAAATGATACTAGAAGATCCGTTTTCCCGGGAAATGGTTGCCAACTATG
>Ga0183099_1000877_pt1 | contig 19222 bp, 15 predicted proteins | sample Biomet1_FD_127788 | JGI IMG/M metagenome (GOLD analysis project Ga0183099, IMG submission 127788) | Microbial communities from bioreactor (seeded with anoxic lake sediment) at LBNL, California, USA - Biofuel metagenome 1 | ecosystem: Engineered > Bioreactor > Anaerobic > Unclassified ... | reverse complement strand
GGATAATCCGGAGAATATCTGTGATATTTTCCGGCAGAATGAAGATTGGTATGACGCCGCCAAGGAGATGCAGTCGCGCTGGAAAGTGCCGCTGACGGTGTCGATGGCGATGATGTATCAGGAATCGAGTTTCAGGCATGATGCTAAGCCGCCGATGGATTACTTCTTATTTATTCCATTGGGGCGGCGCAGTTCTGCGTATGGTTATGCACAAGTAAAAGATGAAGTCTGGGAAGATTATAAAGATCAGACTGGTAATAGCTGGGCGGATCGTGATGACTTTGCTGATGCGATCGATTTTATGGGCTGGTATTCGTATAAAACCAGTCGGGTGAATAAAATTGCACCGTCCGATGCGTACAACCAATATCTTAATTATCATGAAGGTTGGGGCGGATTTCGTCGTGGCACACAAAATGACAAACGTTGGTTACTGAAAACCTCGCGTGTTGTGGAAGCCCGCGCGAAACGGTATGCCGTTCAGTTTAAGCAATGTCGCAGTTCGCTGTGAGCACCGAATTTTAGAGGAGGCAGCATGCCGTTATTAGATAGTTTTACCGTGGACCATACTCGCATGCAAGCACCCGCTGTGCGTGTAGCAAAGCAGATGCAAACCCCGCATGGCGATCCGATCACCGTATTTGATTTACGCTTTTGTGTGCCGAACCAGCAGATCCTGCCTGAGCGCGGCATTCATACCTTAGAGCATCTGTTTGCCGGTTTTATGCGTGATCATTTGAATGGTAACGGTGTCGAAATTATTGATATTTCGCCGATGGGTTGCCGTACCGGTTTTTACATGAGTTTAATTGGTACGCCGGATGAAGCGCGTGTTGCTGCCGCATGGCAAGCCGCAATGGAAGATGTGCTGAAAGTCGTTGATCAGGCGAAGATCCCTGAGCTGAATGAATATCAGTGTGGCACTTATCAGATGCATTCGTTGGATGAAGCGCACCAGATCGCGCGTGATATTCTGGCGCATGGTGTGGGTATTAATAAAAATGCGGAATTGGCGTTGCCATCCGATAAATTGGCTAGTCTGTAATTATGGCACAAGAAAAATCAGGATCGGCGAAGCAGGAAGTCTCGCGACATAATGGTTCAGGTCAAGGAGCAGAGATGAATCAGGAACTACAGGAATGGCAGGAAGAGACAGCAGAAATTATTGCTGAGTTACTGGAAGATGGCAGTGATCCGGATGTGGAATATCCAATAGAGCATCATTTTGCGGCAGTGGATTTCGACTGTCTGGAAAAGCTGGCGGTGGATCTGTACAAAGCCGGTTTTGAAGTGGAAGATGCGGAAGAAGTCGAGCTGGATGACGGCGCGATCGTATTCTGCTTCGATGCGACTAAAGAAGGTAGCTTGAACGTTGAGCGCATTACGGCAGAGATTTCTACACTGTTGCCGTTGTGCAAAAAGTACCATGTCGATTATGACGGTTGGGGCACTTATTTCGCGGAATAATGCGATCCCCACACCTGAGAATCAGAAGGCGGTCACCTGTAGATAACAGTGAGCCGCCTTTTTTGATCGCGAAAGTTACAACTGTCCAGATTGATAATCACTGATCGCTTGCTCGATCTCGTCGCGGGAGTTCATGACAAATGGCCCCCATTGGACGATCGGTTCACCTAACGGCTGACCAGATAACACCAGCAACTGGTCACCGGCTTGCCCTTGTAACAATACGCCATTCGCTTGTGCGTCATTGCTTAAGATTGCCATCCGTCTTGGCGCAATGCGCTGGCCCGCGACGAGCGGTTGGCCTTGTACCACATACACAAACGCATTGTGCCCTGCAGGGATCAACACAAACAGCGGGGTGTCGTTTTGTAACTGCAGATCGAGATACAGTGGTTCGGTATCGGGGCGGTGCAGTGGCCCGCGGGTCTCCTGCCAGTCACCGGCAATCACTTTGACCTGATGCCCTTCGGTGCTGGTTAACACCGGGATCTGTGCGCTAGGCACTTCCTGGTAGGTTGGCTTTGCCAATTTGTTTTTGGCGGGCAGGTTGATCCACAGCTGGAAACCATGCATCAAACCGGCAACTTGTTCCGGAGTTTCGGAATGCAGAATGCCTTTGCCTGCGGTCATCCATTGCACATCACCGGGGCCGACGACGCCTTCATGTCCGGTATTGTCTTTATGGCGCATTTGCCCGGCCAGCATGTAGGTGACGGTTTCAAAGCCACGGTGCGGATGTTCCGGGAAACCGGCGATATAGTCATTCGGATCGTCAGAGCGAAATTCATCCAGCATCAGGAAGGGATCAAGACGACGTTGCCATTGCTGGGTCAGTACACGGATCAGATTAACACCAGCACCATCGCGGGTTGGCTGACCTTGTACGATATGTTCTGTTTTACGGCTGATCTGAGACATACTTCCACCTGTTTTTTACAATTTATTTACAAGTGGAGTATGGCGGCATATTAAGCGAAAAATAAGCGGATTATTGCCACTAAATCATTCGATTTCTTAGAAAGGATCGGCGTGTTTAGTGTGAAAAGCGTTCAGCGTGGCATAAAGAAAGGGGAGACCTGTGTCGTTACTATCTGTGCCATACCATAGCCCATCATGACCAGCAGAATACCGCCGAGTAAGGCCAGCACTTCCAGACTGTAAGACAACCACTGACCTGATGAGCGATGGCTGAGTATGCGGATGGCCAGATGGCGCATGCTATGGCTGAACCAGGCCAGCAGGCAGACGGTGCTGGCGGTGCCTAATGCCATCATTAATACCGCAGCAATGCCGACTGTGAATATGCCAAGTGATTTCGCCAGCACCAGAATCAGCAGTGCACCGGTGCAGGGGCGGATGCCCATGGTCAGCATGATCGCCAGCTGACTACGCCAGTCTTGTGCTTGGTTGAGTTGTTGTGGATCAGGCGTATGCGCGTGACCACAGCCACAGGTGTCGGAGTGAATATGCGGTTGTGTTGTCGCCGATACGTTACGAATACCAACCCGCGTTTTACTGCTCACCGGCTGCACGCGCTGAATATTAAGTTCACGAGCCGCAGTTCTGTTTTGCCAGCACAGATATAACCGATAGGCTGCGCGCAAGCTGAGATAGACGCCGAGCAAGGCGACCAGCCAGAAGCTGATTTTATCTAACTGCATACCAAATTGCTGGGCGCGGATCTGTGTCCAGCCGAGTAGGGCGGCGACAAGGGTCATGAGTGAAATTGCGACGAGTGCTTGCATGAGTGCCGCGCCCAAAGAGATCCACATCGCGCGTTTTAGCTGACTGTTATGCGTTGCCAAATAGGTGCTAAGCACTGCTTTGCCATGGCCTGGGCCGACGGCATGAAATACCCCGTAGAGAAAACAAAGCCCGAGCAGAATGATTTTGGTTTCCAGCGCGGGGGCTAATGTAGCGCGCAATAGCACCGCCATCTCTTTGTGCAGCTGTGCCTGCCACTGCAGAATTTGCCAGCTCAACCATTGCCAGTGCAACAAGCCCGCGACTAACACGCCGCATAAGGCAAGAAAGCCGGTGAGCAATAACAGGAAGTTTATGCGAGTTTGATAAGCGTGGTCTAGGGATGACATGTCAGCACGACCTTTTCAGCAAACAGCGTACCTAAGCCTTTATCACTGCGTTGATTGACATCAAGTGAAGCGGCATAAGCACTGATATCTTCCGGTGGCTCAGGAGTTTCCAGTTTGGCATTGCACAGGCTAGTGGCATTGTCGGAAACCGAAATGGTGTTCAATTTGTGGTGCAACATTTCCACATAATAGGTGGCATCGTAAATAGACAGCGAAAAGGTATTGCCTTTGATCGGTACCGGTTCTTTTAGCGGTAACACAAAATGCAGCGCCAGATGGTAGTCGATTTTTTCCGTGCGGTAGCTGGTGGGTTTGCTGACTGGCAAGAGTTGTCCGTTCATTTGTAAATGCGTCAGCCAGTTTTCCGCGGCCATGTAGTCGATGCTGCCTTTGGCAAAATCCTGATATTGCTTTGCCAGCGGTTCTGGTTTCTGTTTCATATCTTCGATGATATTGGCGGAATACATGTCATCGAAATGCCAGATCAGATCCAGCCCGATCAGCTGTTGCTGTTCGTTAACGAGAAAACGGGTCTGCATGTCGATCCAGGCATGCGGATGAGCCATCGCCAGCGGGGTGGCGAGGCTCAATACGACAAAAAGAAAAAACCGGTTGGCCATTACTGTTTCAGGGCAGAAAGAATTTGAGCGGTATTGTAGCGCATCATATCCAGATAGGTAGAGGCTGGCCCCTTGGCGTCAGATAGCGCATCAGAGAACAGCTCTTTACCCGGTGCCACATCGGTTTCGTTGCTGATCTGCTGCATCAGACGCGGGTCAGAAATGTTTTCCACAAACAGCGCTTTGATATTTTCTTTGCGGATCTGTTTGATGATTTTGGCGACATCGCTGGCAGAGGCTTCTGACTCGGTAGTCATGCCTTGTGGGGCAATGGTGGTGATCTGATAACGGGCCGACAGATAACCGAAGGCATCATGGCTGGTGATCATCTTCCGCTGTTCTGCGGGAATAGCGGCAAATTCCTTTACTAAGGTTTTATCGAGTTGTTCCAGTTGCTGTATGTAGTGATTGGCATTGGTTTGGTATTCCGCTTTATGCGTTGGATCAATCTGGATCAAGCCATTCGCGATGTTTTGCACATACTGCACTGTGTTTGGGATGCTGTGCCACGCGTGTGGATCCTGATTGCCGTGCGCATGTTCGTCATCATGGTGCTCTTCGGCGTCATGCTCAGTTTCTTCGGCCGTATTGTTGAATGCTAACGGATGAATGCCTGTGCTGGCGTTGATCACTTGTCCTTTGTAATGACTAGCCGAGACGAGGCGCTCCATCCACCCTTCAAAGCCCAGCCCATTGACGACAAACAACTGTGATTTGGTTAAGCGGATGGTGTCTTGCGGTGTGGGTTGATACATGTGTGCATCGCCGTTCGGGCCGACCAGCGCGGTAACAGCCACATGTTCGCCTCCGACTTGTTGTACCAGATCGCCCAAAATAGAAAAGCTGGTGACAACCGGAATTTTTTCAGCGGCCCAAACGGAAGGGGTGGACAGCGCGCTACCGATAAACGCGGAAATAAGAATACGCGGAAAATACATGACTGTTCCTTAAGCTTGCAGATGAGAGCGACGAACATAACGCCAGAGCAGACCGCTTTGACGACCCACGACGATCGACAGGAAATAACCGATCCCCAATGTCAGAATGATGGCCGGGCTGGTCGGCCAACCCAAATGGTAGGAAACCAATAAACCCACCACACTGCTGAACATTGCCAGCAGCACGGAAATCAGTAGCATGTGGCTTAAGCGATTGGTCCAGTAACGGGCAGTGATGGCGGGTAGGATCATGATCCCCACTGCCATCAGCGTGCCAATGGCGTGGAAGCCGGCGATCAGGTTCAACACCGCTAACAGTAGAAAGGCAATGTGCGCGACCGGCCCCATACGGCTGACGCTACCAAGAAAATCGGGATCGAGGCATTCCATCACTAATGGGCGATAAAGTAGCGCCAACAATACTAAGGTCAGTGAGGTAACACCGCCCAGTAGCCACAATGCCGGATCGTTGAGTGCCAGTGCGGAACCAAACAACACATGCAATAGATCGACACTGCTGCCGTGCACCGAGATGATCATCACCCCCAGCGCCATCGAGATGAGATAAAACGCTGCCAGACTGCTGTCTTCGCCGCTTTCGGTGAGCCGAGCGACAAAACCGGAGAGGATCACCACCAGCCCGCCAGCGAGTAAACCGCCGATGGTCATGGCTTCCACTGATAAACCGGCTACCAGATAACCCAACGCAGCGCCGGGTAAAATGGCATGCGCCATCGCATCACCGGTCAGGCTCATGCGGCGTAACATTAAAAATACACCAACCAGCGGTGCGCTGAGAGAGAGCGCAATACAACCGGCCAGTGCGCGCAGCATAAAATCAAATTCAGCAAATGGCGCGATCAACCACTGCCAGAGTAACGCTAACATCAGGCAACATCCTTTTCTGCGATATGACAAATCGGTGCATGTTCATCGAACGATTCAATTTGATGACGTGCCTGTTGCCAATTTTCTGGGGTGATCACGTCGGCTGTGTTGCCATAAGCAACCAACTGGCGAGCCAGTAATAGACTTTGTGGGAAATGATGACGCACCTGCTCGTTATCATGCAGCACCGCCAGGATGGTACGGCCCTGCTCATGCCAGTGATGTAACAACTGCAGCAGATCTTGGCAAGTACGACTGTCGATGGCATTAAACGGCTCATCCAGCAGGATCAGCTGAGCATCTTGCAGATACAGACGGGCAAACAGTGTACGTTGTAACTGACCACCGGAAAGCGAGGCAATCGGTCGATTAGCAAAACCTTGAATGCCCACGGCTTCCAGCGCATGTTCGATCTGATGTCGATGTGCTTTGGTCAGGCGGCCAAAGCTGCCAAGCTGATGCCATAAGCCCATGCCGACCAGTTCGGTTACGCTGATCGGGAATTGACGATCGATACGTGATTGTTGCGGTAAATAGGCGATTTGTTCGCGTGCGATATCCCGCAGGTGTAACTGACCCTGCAGCGGTTTCAGTTGCCCCATAATGCCTTTCAGTAATGTCGATTTACCCGCGCCATTAGGCCCGACAATGGCCAGCAGCTCACCGGCGGGAATGTGCACATTCAGATGATGAATGGCGGGGTGACGGTCATAGCCCAGCGTCAGATTTTCGCAATGCAGCATCTTAGTTCATGCTCCATAACAGTAATGCCCAGATCGGTAACAGCATCAGTAAGGCCAGCAACAAACGTTGCCCGGCAGACCAGAACAGACTGGCGGCAGGTCGTGGTGTCGAAGAAGAGTGTGAATGCGGCATAAAACAGCACCTGCAGGTTACAAAGTGCGGAGGATGTTATAACATAACACTCTTGATGAAAAGGATTCTCAATAATGTTTTTTGCTGCTGAAAGGGCAGTGATTCGGTATCCTTAATAAGTATCTGGATATTCAGGAGATGGCGACACATGCAACATGCATCACCCCGTTGTGAGCACAATCAGGCTGGCTTGACCACCAACCGTAAGCTGGTGCTGGATGCGCTGTTGCAGGCGGATCGTGCGGTGAGTGCCTATGACGTGCTGCAATTATTGCGTGGCCAAGAGGTACATTGGCAACCGCCGACTGTCTATCGGGCGCTCGCGTTTCTGGTCGAAGCAGGCATGGTGCACTATATCCAGTCGATCCAGAAATACATGGTGTGTCATCATCAACACTGTGCGCATGTCACCCAATTGCTGATCTGCCATCGCTGTGGTTTGGTGCAAGAAGTGCCGATCCCCGAGTCATTAGTGGAGGCGCTGGAACAGCAGGCGGCGACACACCAGTTCAAAATGATCCCACAATTTTTGGAATTGCAGGGCATTTGCGCGGCCTGCGCCGAAATCACAGATTGATACTCTCAGCATCCCGCCGTCATCGGGATGCTGTTATGCTTTAGGTAATTCTTGTCAACGGATTGCCTTCATATGACCTCATCTCATGCCATTCCTCTACCTACGTTACTGTCTGAATTAGCGAATAAGCAGTGGCAACGCCTGCTGGAGCGGGCGAACACAGAACAGCAAAGCCTGTTTTTATCCCATCAACCGATGTTATTACGCCTGCTGGCACTCTCTGATTTTGTCACCGAAGCGGTGATCAGCTCCCCAGCGATGCTGGTCGATATGCTGACCAGTGAGTGCTATTTACAAGCACAACGGAGTGCCGATTATCCGCATCAATTACACACTGCGTTGCAAGCTGCGGATAGTGAAGAGAGCCTGAAGCGGGTTTTGCGGCAGTTCCGCCGTCAACATATGGTGTTGATTGCCTGGCGCGAGCTGTTGGGGTTCGCGGAAGTGGAAGAGAGTTTTACCCATCTGTCGTTGCTGGCGGAAAGCCTGATTGTCGCGGCGTATGACTGGCTGTATGCCAAGATGTGTCGTGAAGTCGGCACGCCGATTGGCCGCGACAGTGGTGAACCACAACGCATGCTAATTTTTGGTATGGGTAAGCTTGGCGGCGGCGAGCTGAATTTTTCTTCCGATATTGATCTGATTTTTGCTTATCCGGAACGTGGTGCTACACAAGGTGGGCGGCGTGAGCTGGATAACCAATCGTTCTTTACCCGCTTAGGTCAGCAGTTGATCAATGCGTTGCATCAGCAAACGGCCGATGGCCAAGTGTATCGGGTCGATATGCGTCTGCGCCCGTTTGGTGATTCCGGCCCGTTGGTCGCCAGTTTTGCCGCACTGGAAGAGTATTACCAGCAACATGGCCGTAACTGGGAGCGTTACGCCATGGTGAAGGCGCGGCTGATGGGGCCGGACAATGACGATGGCCGTTATCTGATGCAGATGCTGAAACCGTTCATTTATCGTCGCTATGTCGATTTTGGCGCCATTGATGCGCTGCGCAAAATGAAAGCCATGATTGTCGCGGAAGTGCGCCGTAAAGGCTTAACCGACAACATTAAGCTGGGGGCGGGCGGCATCCGCGATGTTGAATTTATTGTACAGGCGCATCAGCTCATTCGTGGTGGGCGCGAACCGGAATTGCAGGTTCGGCATATGCCAGCGGCGCTGAAAGCGTTACAGCAACATCATGTGCTGAGCGATGAAGAATATTCGACACTCTTTGCGGGTTATCGTTATCTGCGCCGCGTTGAAAATATTCTGCAGGAAATTGCTGATCAGCAGACCCAAACCTTACCGGATAACGATCGCGATCGGTTGCGGCTGACGGTGGCGATGGGGTATGCCTCGTGGGCGGCCTTTACCGAAGCATTGCATCAGGTTCATGCCGCGATCCATCAATTGTTTAATCAGGTGATTGGCGAACAAGAAGAACAGGAATCTGATGTGCCAAGCATCTGGCAGGATATGTGGCACAGCCATCTGCCTGCCGATGATCTCGTACCTCTGTTGCAACAGCAAAATGTAGTGGAAGCGGAGAAATTAGCCACTGAATTAACGCAATTACGCGACGAATGTCTGCACCGGCCGATTGGCCCGCAAGGGCGAGAAGCATTAGGCAAACTGATGCCGCGGTTGCTGAGTCAGCTCGTGCAAGATGTCGCACCGACAGAGCTGTTGAGCCGGATCCGTAAAATATTACTGCATATCGCCACCCGTTCGGCTTACCTGCAATTGCTGGCGGAAAACCCCGGTGCGCTGAAACAACTGTTGAAGCTGTGCGCGGCGACTCCGCTGGTGGCGGAACAGCTGGCGCGTTATCCGGTGCTGCTGGACGAATTGCTCGATCCGGCCCAACTGTATAACCCAACCCCGCTTGATCAATATCGTGATGAGTTACGCCAATATCTGCTGCGCGTGCCGGAAGATGATGTTGAGCAACAGATGGAAGCACTGCGCCAGTTTAAGCAGATCCAATTGCTAAAAATCGTGGCTGCCGATATCGCCGGTGCGTTGCCGCTGATGAAGGTGAGTGATCACCTGACCTGGCTGGCAGAAGCCTTGTTGACGGAAGTGGTTAATCAGGCATGGGCTCAGTTAACCGCAAAACATGGTGTACCGCCGCTGACCGCTAAAACGGGTGAGAAAAACTTTGCCGTGATTGCGTATGGCAAGCTGGGCGGCATCGAGCTGGGTTATGGCTCCGATCTGGATTTGGTATTCCTGCATGGTGGCGATCACGATGGTTACACCGTGGGTGATAAACCGGTCAATGTGCGGCAGTTTTACGTGCGCTTAGCGCAGAAAATCATTCATTTATTCAGTGCCCGTACAGCATCCGGCATGTTGTATGAAGTCGATATGCGCCTGCGGCCATCCGGCGATTCGGGCATGTTGGTGTCCTCGGTGGCGGCTTATGAACACTATTTATTGCACGAAGCGTGGGTCTGGGAACATCAGGCATTAGTGCGTTCACGCGCGGTGTATGGCGATGCGAGCTTACTGGCCGACTTTGAACGGGTACGGGCTGCGGTGTTGAGTCAGCCGCGCGAGATCCACACACTGGCAAAATCGGTCGCCGATATGCGCGACAAAATGCGCAAGCACCTGTTACGTGGCACCGCCGAGCAGTTTGATTTAAAACAAGGCGCTGGTGGCATGAACGAAATCGAGTTTATTGCCCAGTTTCTGGTGCTGGCCTATGCCCAACAGCAACCGGCATTACTAACCCGTTGGTCGGATAATGTACGGATCTTTGAATCGTGTGTGGCTGCCGGGCTGTTGACTGATGAGGAATCGATTACACTGAAAAAAGCTTATCTGGCGATCCGTGATCGCGCGCATCGTTGCACGCTGTCGGGTATCACCCGCATCATCGATGGTCAGGAATTACAGGCGGAAAGAGCGGCTGTAGTTGCGTTATGGCATAAATTGATTGATGCACAATTACCGGAACTCGATCTGTCGATCCATTCATGAGTATTGGAAAAGGGGAAGTTAAATCCCCTTTTTTTAGTGTTATCGATGTAATCGATTACATCTATTTTATGATGGTGATCACGTCATCGAATAAATCAGGCGGCCACTTTCCTTCGCGCTCTTTATGATGGTTTTATTGTGTTACATCGCGATTTTGTATTTGTGAATGCGATGAGCAAAAATGACCATCAAGAGGAGTGTTTATGCAACTTGCTCAGTATTTGTCGCGTCGTGATTGGGAAAATCCGACCGTTACCTCTATTCATCGATTAGCGGCTCATACACCGCAAAGCAGCTGGCGCGATCTGGATGCGGCGCGCCAGGATGCGGCCTCTTCTGCCAAAATCAGCCTGAATGGTGACTGGCAATTCAGTTATTTTGCTGCGCCAGAGTTAGTGCCGGATGTGTGGGTAGATACCGATTTACCGGATAGCCAGCCGCTGCCGGTGCCATCGAATTGGCAGATGCAGGGGTATGACATTCCGATTTATACCAATCTGAAATATCCATTCCCCTGTAACCCACCGTTTGTACCAAAAGAGAACCCGACTGGCTGTTATTCCACCACCTTTGAAGTGGCTGATGATTGGCGTAGCCAAGGTCAGACGCGCATTATTTTTGATGGTGTTAACTCGGCGTTTTATCTGTGGTGTAACGGGCAGTGGGTCGGTTATTCGCAAGACAGCCGTTTACCAGCCGAATTTGATTTAACACCGTATCTGCAAGCGGGTAGTAACCGCTTGGCGGTATTAGTGCTGCGCTGGTCAGATGGCAGCTATCTGGAAGATCAGGACATGTGGCGCATGAGCGGGATTTTCCGCGATGTGTCACTGCTGCATAAACCGGAAACCCGCTTGGTCAATGTGCAGGCGCGCCCCGAGCTGGATGCCTGTTACCGTGATGCTCAACTGCATCTGACCATCGATGTGGCCGGTGATATTCCGGCGCATCGCGTTGCCGTTTGGTTGTATGACGGTGATGAGGCCATTTTGTGCGAACGTCGTGCGATTGGCACCACGGCGATTGATGAACGCGGTGTCTATAACGATCGCGTATTGTTGAGTTTGCCCGTCAAAGAGCCACGGCAGTGGTCGGCGGAAGTGCCTAATCTTTATCGTTTGGTGGTGGCGCTGGAAACCAACGATGGTGCGCTGGTGGAAGCCGAAGCCTATGACATCGGTTTTCGCAGCGTGGAAATTAAAAACGGCCTGCTATTGGTGAACGGTAAAGCAGTGTTGATCCGTGGCACCAATCGTCATGAGTTCCACCAAGATCGTGGGCAGGCGGTGCGTCCGGAAGACATGCTGCAAGACGTGTTGTTGATGAAGCGTTATAACTTCAACGCCGTGCGCGCCTCGCATTATCCGAACCACCCGTACTGGTATCAGTTGTGCGATCGCCTTGGCCTGTATGTGGTGGACGAAGCCAATATTGAAACCCACGGCATGATCCCGATGCGCCGGTTGTCGGATGATCCGTTCTGGGCCGGTGCATTCCATGAACGTGTTACTCGGATGGTGGAACGTGATTACAACCATGCCTCGATCATCATCTGGTCGCTGGGTAATGAATCAGGGCATGGCGCCGTGCACGACAGCATGTACAGCTGGATCAAAGCGCGCGATCCAAGCCGCCCGGTGCAATACGAAGGTGGTGGCGCGAATAGTGCGGCAACCGATATCGTCTGCCCGATGTATGCGCGGGTCGACGAAGATCAGCCATTCCCGGCAGTACCGAAATGGTCGATCAAGAAATGGGTCGGCATGCCGGGCGAAGATCGTCCGTTGATCTTGTGTGAATATGCGCATGCGATGAATAACAGCCTCGGTGGTTTTGCGCGTTACTGGCAGGCGTTCCGGCAATATCCGCGTTTACAGGGCGGTTTTATCTGGGACTTTGTCGATCAAGGTATTCGTCGCGTCAGCCCGGAAGGGCAAACCTACTGGGCCTATGGCGGTGATTTTGGTGATACGCCGAATGATCGCCAGTTCTGCTTGAATGGGGTATTTTTCCCCGATCGCACGCCGCATCCGTCATTGTATGAAGTGCAGAAAGCCCAGCAGTTCTTCCAATTTAAGCTGCTCTCGACTACACCGTTGACGATTGAAGTGAGCAGTGAATATCTGTTCCGCCATTCTGATAATGAGCAGCTGCGCTGGCAGATCATGCAGCAAGGTGAGCTGAAAGCGTTTGGTGAGCAAGATCTGGAGGTCGGGCCGGAAGGGCGTATTACGCTGACGTTGAGTGAGCAATTACCGCAACTACAGGCCGGCGCAGAAGTGTGGTTGGATGTGTCGGTGCATGTGCTGAACGATACGCCATGGGCTGAAGCCGGGTTTGCGGTAGCGAAAGAACAGTGGCCGTTACCGGTGGCATTCGCCATGCCGAGCGTGGAATTGAATGGCGCTGGCATCAAACCATCTTTACTGGATAACGGCAGTTGCTGGCAGGTGGTATGGGGTGAGCAAAGCTGGAGTCTGGAGAAAAAATCGGGCTTGCTGACCGAATGGCTGACGGGAGAACGTTCACTGCTGTTATCGCCGCTCAAAGAGCAATTTGTGCGTGCACCGATTGATAATGACATCGGCGCCAGCGAAGCCGATCAGGATGATCCGAATGCTTATATTGCCCGCTGGCAAGCGGCTGGTTTGAACCAGTTGCAGAGCCGTTGTTTTGCTGTCCATGCTTACCAAGGCTTGGAAGGCGTGGTTATTCAGGTAGAACGTGGTCATTTCCATCAGGATAAATTGTTGTTGCGCTCGCACTGGTCGTATCACTTCACCGCACAAGGTGGCTTGAAGCTCGATGTGACGACTGATGTGGCGGAAGGTTTACCATCACTGGCGCGGATCGGTGTGCTGTTGCATCTCGACGAGCAGAGCGAACAGGTGCAGTGGTTTGGTCGTGGGCCACATGAAAACTACCCTGATCGACAGGCTTCCGCACACATTGGTGACTGGCAATTGCCATTAGCCGAGCTGCATACGCCATATATTTTCCCGTGTGAGAATGGTCTGCGCTGCGACACCCGTCAGCTACAACTGGGCGGTTTACACGTCAGTGGGTTATTCCATTTCCGTGTGAGCTGTTATAGCACGGCGAATTTAGCCAATACGCGCTATCAATATCAGCTGCAAGCAGAGCGGGGGCTATTCCTGCATCTGGATGGCTTCCATATGGGCGTGGGTGGTGATGATTCGTGGAGCCCGAGTGTGCATACCGATTACCAGTTGGGGGCGGGAACGTATCGCTATCAAGTAACGCTTAGCTATAAAGATTAGTACCCAAGGGGTGGTTGTGCTGATGGATGATAAATAAGGGAACCGTCGATGGCAGGGAAGCCATCGTCGAGCGCCCAGGGATGGGTTTACCGCGTGTTCACGTTTTATCATCCGTTAGCACAATAACTTAGTCAGAAAAAAGCCCATCCATATTCATGGACGGGCTTTTGTTTTATCCAGTCAAACCAGAATTATTCGTCGTCATGCAACGCCAGCGGCATCACCGACTCATCAAATTCCTGCAATGGTTTATGTGTTTTACCGACAAAGGTATAAATCACCGGCAGTACAAACAGCGTAAAGAACGTACCGATGGTCAGACCGGCGACGATCACGATACCGATACTGAAACGACTCAGCGCCCCTGCACCCATCGCACCGAGCAACGGTAACAAGCCAGTGACCATCGCTGCAGTGGTCATTAAGATCGGGCGCAAACGTACACGCGCGGCGATCTTCACTGCATCCATCTTGCTCATGCCTTTCAGTAGTTGCTGTTCGCGGGCTACCTCACAAATCAAGATCCCGTGCTTACTGATCAGACCCACCAGCGTGATGATCCCCACCTGCGTGTAGATGTTCATGGTCGAGAGACCCCATGCCAGCGCGATCAAGGCACCGCTAATGGCCAGTGGCACCGACATCATGATCACCAGCGGGTCACGCCAGCTTTCAAACTGCGCTGCCAACACCAGGAAGATCACACACAACGCCAGCAGGAAGGTGTACATCAGCGCATTACCTTCCTGCACATACTGACGGGCTTCCCCCATGTAATCGTGCTGATAACCGAGCGGTAATTCCGACACCACATTATCTTCCAGCCATTGCACCGCATCGCCCATCGGCATGATCGGCACAATACCAATGGTGGCCGAATTCAGCTGATTGAAATGGGGCAGTGCACGGATCTCGCTTTTCAGCTCCACCGTGACCAGATTGTTCAGCGGAATAGACTGGCCATTGGCGGCAGTGACATAGTAGTGTTTGATCGATTCCGGATTAAGGCGGAACTGACGCTCGACCTGTGGGATCACCTCATAACTACGGCCATTCAGCGATACACGGTTGACGTTACCGTCGCCCATCATGGCACTGAGTGTGGTCGCAATATCTTGCATGGTGACGCCATAGGCACCGGCTTTATCACGGTTAATGGTGATATGCATGGTGGCTGAGTCAAATGCCAGATCCAGATCGGTATAGACAAACTGACGGTTAGTTTTGATTTTCGCCAGTGCATCACTGGCTACTTCAAACAGGCTGCGGAATTCGTTTGGCGTAGTGATCACCAGCTGTAAGGGCAAACCTCCACCGGCCCCCGGTAGCTCCGGGAACTGGAACGAACTGATCGCTACCCCCGGCATATTCTGCAACGCGGCATTGGTGCGCTCTACCACCACAGGTGCTTTTTCGCGTTCACTCCAGGGTTTTAAGATCGCAATCGCCAGACCCTGGTTACTGTTGGGAATACCCGCCAGTGCCAGATTGGTCGACATCGCCGGGTCTTTCATCAGCGTTTCACCCGCTGCGGCCATATTATTCTGGATATAGTCGAGGTTGGCGGTATTCGGGGCTTTCGCCATCATCAGATACGCACCGCGGTCTTCTGACGGTGCCAGTTCAGCAGGGATCAATTTGAACAGCAGCGGCATCACCGCGAGCACGATAACACCGAAGATAATAATGACCGGACGACGGGTCATTACTTTATCCAGCATCCGGCCGTAAGCGGCGGTGACTGAGTTCAGCGTATTCTCGACACCACGTTCAAAGCGGTTCGGGTTGATATGTGGCTTTAACATGACCGCACACATCATCGGTGACAATGTCAGCGCGATAACCCCAGAGATAAACACGGCACCGGCCAGCGTTAGCGCGAACTCTTTAAAGATCGACCCGGTTACGCCACCCATCAGTGCGATAGGGGTGTACACTGCCGCCAGCGTGATAGTCATGGTAATTACCGGGCTGGCAATTTCACGTGTTCCAATGATCGCGGCGCGGAACGGGCTTTCGCCAGCCTTGATATGCCGGTCGACGTTTTCTACCACCACGATCGCGTCATCGACCACCAGACCAATCGCCAGCACCATCGCCAGCAAGGTGATCAAGTTGATGGAGAAACCAAACATCTGCATCAGCATGACCACGCCGATCAGCGACAATGGAATGGTGATGATGGGGATCACCACCGCACGCATTGAACCCAGGAACAGCGCAATGACCACTAATACAATCGCAGCTGCTTCCACGATGGTCTTCAACACCTCATTAATCGATTCGTTGATCGCCTGTGTCGAGTCATACAGCAGTTTCATGCTCATGGTATTCGGCAGGTTATGTTGGAAATCAGGCAGCAGTTTGCGCACGTTCGCCGCAATATCCAGCGGGTTTGCCGAAGGGGAAGAATCGACCGCGACGATCACGGCTTCTTTACCATTCGCCAGAGCGCGGTATTGATCGTGGTTTTTCTCCAGCGAGACTTTAGCGATGTCCCGTACCCGGATCACCGCACCATCACGGCTAGCCACAATCAAGTCTTCCAGCTGTTCTGTACTGTTGACCTGTGTTTCGGCTTCCGCGTTATATAGCACGAAATAACCGGTGGCCTGACCGGGTGCGGACTGATAGTTGTTGGACTGCAGAACCGACATCACCTGCGAGGAAGAGAGGTTATAAGCACCCATTTTCAGCGGGTCTAACCAGATGCGCATCGCAAACTGTGTACCGCCGTACAGGTTAACTTTCGCCACCCCCGGCACAGTAAACAACTGTGGCTTGATCACGCGTTCCAGATAATCGGTGAGCTGAGATGAGTTCAGCACGGCACTGGAAAACGCCACATACAGAATAGAGGTGTTGCTACCGGTCGACGAAGTGATCGATGGATCATCGGCTTCTTTTGGCAGCTGTGAGCGCACTGAGTTCACTTTCGCCAATACATCGGCCAACGCCGCATTCGGATCAGTATTCAGACGCATATTCACCGTAATGGTGGAACGCCCTAACTGACTCCGTGAGGTCATGTAGTCGATATTTTCTGCCTGCGCGATAGCTTGTTCTACCGGCTGAGAGATGAAACCCTGAATCACGTCGGCACTGGCGCCGTAATAGTTAGTCGTCACGGTAATGACGGTATTGGTGACTTTCGGATATTCGCGGATCGCCATGCCACGCAAGGCTTCCAGTCCGAATAGCACCATCATCAGACTAATTGTGACGGCCAACACGGGCCGCCTAATAAAGAGATCAGTAAATCGCATGCTCAGCTCCGTTACAGTGCAGGCACAGTAGCTGGTTTAGCCAGTGTGTTATCTTCCACTGCTTTTACCAGACTACCGTTAGATAAACGGATTTGGCCGGAAGTGACGACAACATCACCTACCTTCAGACCGCTCACAACGTGCGCCACATCAGCATCACGTTCACCTACATTAACGACTGTCTGTTTTGCTACTTTGACAGGTTGGCCTTTGGCATCTTTACTCTCTTCCACGACATACACGGTTTGACCGTAAAGGGTGAAATTCACCGCTGTCTGTGGAATGACCACTTGTTGCTGTTGCACTGGCAACAAGACCTGCACTTTGGCATACATGCCAGAACGCAATTGGCTTTCCGCATTCGGGATCGCTGCCTGTACTTCTACGACACCAGAGAGCTGTTTGACGATCGGTTCGATAGCGGCAATCGTGCCTTTAAATGGACGTTGCGGATAGGCATCGACAAATATATCTAACTGCTGACCGACTTTAATTTTGGCCAATTCCGTCTGCGCAATGGTGAATCGGATCTTCATGACCGAGGTGTCTTCTAAACGCACGATATTGTCACCGGCTTTCAGATATTGACCGAGGAATACATTACGTAAACCCACTTGACCGCTGAAGGGGGCGCGAATGGTCATGCGATCAATGGTGGCCTGCAGCGAGTCGATTTGCCCTTCCAACGCCAGATATTCAGCCTGTGCGTCATCCAGATTACCTTTCGATACACCGCCTTTGGCATACAGACTGCGCATACGCTCATAGTTGGCTTTGGCGGCAGGAAGTCGGCTTTGTGAGCTTTTCAGATTGGCGCGTTCAACATCGGTATTTAACGACATCAATAACGTGCCTTTCTTCACTTTTTGGCCTGATTCAAACGAGATCTTATCGACTGTGCCGGCGATCTGCGTGCCGATATCCAAGCCTTGATTGGGTTCAATGAAACCAATCGCTTCCAATGTCGGTGCCCAGTCAGTGCCTTTTACGGTCAGCGTTGTTACCGGAAAGATGGGGGCAGGCTTGCTGGCCATTGCTTTACCCATCTGGGCAAATTTATAAAAGTTAAAACCAATCACACTGCCAAATAACAACAAGGCGACCAGTAACATGATAACCATCCACTTTTTCATTCTGCTCTCCGTTATATGCTTTTCTCGGGGGTTAATCCGCCAGAATGGCGCGCCAGCTGGCCTGGATCAGTTGCTCTTCCAGTTCAGCGGTCATCTCAAAAGGGGTTACCCTTTGTGTCTGTGAAATACTCAATACGGAACCAATACTTAAATAGCCCAACATACAGGATGGCATATTGCGAAACAGCCCGTTATCAATCCCATTTTGGAAGAATTGTTCTATCGGTTGCCATTGCTCATCAGCCCATACTCGATCATCTTCGTTATAAAATGGTGAACGCTCGTACAGATCTTTAAAGTGCACCAGACTCTGTTTTTCTTTCAGTTCGTGATACGCGTTTAGCCAAAAATATTTATACTGTTCGAACGGCCATAATGTTGGGTCATATACTTTTAGCAGGCTACCCAGCATGTCGGTGACGGCGCGTCGGTAAATCCGGCGGATCAGCACTTCTTTACTAGGGAAGTGCAGATACACGGTGCCGGCGGCAATACCGGCGGCCTTGGCGATCATCTGCATTGAGGTGCCATGAAAGCCGTGGTCGATAAATAACTGTTCGGCGTGAGCCATAATCAGTTCGGGTTTCTGTTGTGACATTTTTACACCAATAGAAAATGAATGAACGTTCATTCAATATGGCTAGTTTAAATTGAACCGCCCGCAGATCAAGCAAAAATTGAACAACAACGATTCCTATTAGTAAGCGATTGATTACAGTTCCAGCAACCGAACATTTTTTTGTTAAAATTACTGGACATGTTTTTCATCTGCCCTTAATATTCGCCCCGTCTTGAGGACAAGGCGCCCGTAGCTCAGCTGGATAGAGCGTTGGCCTCCGGAGCCAAAGGTCTCAGGTTCGAATCCTGTCGGGCGCACCAAGCGTTGATAGATTCAACTGAGAAGTTCCAAGATAGCAATGGTGGCTATAGCTCAGTTGGTAGAGCCCTGGATTGTGATTCCAGTTGTCGTGGGTTCGAGCCCCATTAGCCACCCCAGATTTAAAAGTAAAGAATAGTGATGCGAAGGTGGCGGAATTGGTAGACGCGCTAGCTTCAGGTGTTAGTGCCTTCGGGTGTGAGGGTTCGAGTCCCTCCTTTCGCACC
>Ga0183099_1000876_pt1 | contig 19245 bp, 18 predicted proteins | sample Biomet1_FD_127788 | JGI IMG/M metagenome (GOLD analysis project Ga0183099, IMG submission 127788) | Microbial communities from bioreactor (seeded with anoxic lake sediment) at LBNL, California, USA - Biofuel metagenome 1 | ecosystem: Engineered > Bioreactor > Anaerobic > Unclassified ... | reverse complement strand
ATAACGATTAAGAAAATAGCCGAAATATGCAATGTTTCGCGGGGCACGGTGGATCGCGTATTAAATAACCGCGGCAAGGTGAAGCCGGAAACAGAAAGTTTTGTGCGAAAAATTGCGGAACAGATGGGCTATGCGCCGAATCCGGCGGGAAAAGCCTTGGCGGCCAAAAAGAAAAATCTGATTGTCGGCGTCCTGCTGATCTCCGAAGGAAATCCTTTTTTTGATGAGGTCATCCGCGGCATTCGGGATGCGGAAAAGGAATACGCAGCCTATGGTGTAACGGTCCTGATACGAACGATGCATGGCTATGATGCGGTGGAGCAGTGCCATCTTATGGAAGAGATGGGGTCTGCGGTCAATGCCCTTATCCTGAATCCGATCAGTGATCTCAAGGTGCAGCAAAAAATCGATCAGCTGGTTGATCATGGCGTATTCGTCGTAACGGTAAATACCGATAGCGAAAACAGCAAGCGGATTTGCTATGTGGGCAGTGATTATATCAACGGCGGTGAAACGGCTTGCGGCATTATGGGCGTATTGACGGGCGGCCGGGCAAAAGTCGGTGTAGTAACCGGATCCTTCAAGGTTTCGGGACATAATCAGCGGATTGCCGGGTTTAAGAAGATTATGGAAAAGAAGTATCCCGAATTTCAGCTGCTGGAGATTGTGGAATCGGAAGACGATGATATTGTCGCCTTTGAAGCTACCAATCGATTGCTGCAAAAATATCCGCAGCTCGATGCGTTGTTTATCGCAGCCGGCGGCGTCTACGGTGCCTGCCGGGCCGTACTGGCACAGCAGCGCCAGAAACACATCAAGATCGTTTCCTTCGACAGTGCGCCGACGACGGTTGAAATGCTCAAGCAGCAGGTGATTGATGTGACGATATATCAGCATCCTTATACGCAGGGCAGCAAGGCCATGCAGCTTGTTTTTTCGTATCTGGTGAACGGTCTGGAGATCAAAAAAGAAAAACACATCATGAAAAATGAAATTAAAGTTTTGGAAAACTTGTAAGCTATAGCTGAATAAACTTCCTAAAGTTGCAAACCACTTTGTGCTCGAGCACTAAATAGTAAAAACAGCAGCGTGCGTGAAAAACCTCCTGGCAGTAAAGCGAAGGCTTTGCCGACAGGAGGTTTTTCAATCTGTTTTTTACATAAGACGATTGGTTAATTCGCCGATTTTTTCGATTTTTATGCGGACTTCATCGCCGGCTTTCAGCCATATTTGCTTTTCCGGCGGATATCCGAGGATAACGCCGGAGGGGGTTCCTGTAAAGATGATATCGCCGGGCTGCAACGTCATATACTGCGAGAGATAGCTCACGATATAGGCGCAATCGAAGATCATCTTGCTCGTGTGGCTGTCCTGCCGGATTTTGCCGTTGACATAGGATTGAATATGCAGATTGGCCGGATCAATTTCGCCGGCGGGAACGATATAGGGACCGAGCGGGGCGAATTTATCCGGGGTCTTGCCGAGGAGCCACTGTGAGGTGCGCTGCTGTAGATCGCGGGCGGAAAGGTCATTGCCGATGGTATAGCCGAAAATGGCAGACAGGGCATTTTCCTTTTTTAAATGATGGGCTTTTTTGCCGAGAATGATGACGAGTTCGGCTTCATAATCGTACTGGCTGGCTGTTTTTGGCAAAGGAATGGCCTGCTCGTGCGCGGCCAGTGCATTGGCGAATTTGCTGAAAACGGTCGGCGAGTCCGGCAGTTCCATATGCGTTTCCGCACTGTGGTCGGCATAGTTCAGGCCGATGCAGAGAATCTTTTCCGGCCGCGTGACCGGCGGCGCGAAAACAAGGTCTTCCGGGGCTGCGGGCGTATTGATCGCGGCAAAAAGCGCCTGTATTTCTTTTTGAGCGGCGCTGCCACCGCAGATGAGCTCCTGCATAGTTTTGGGTCCTGTACCTTTGCTGGCCGTCACGTCAATAGCGCGTCCGTTTTCCACAGCACCGAGGTGGATTTTTGTTTCCTGATAGAAATTAAAGAATTTCAATAAAGCCATCCCCCATCATCTGAAATTTTAGTCTATGTTTACAGTTTAACGCATGTTTGGTTAAAAATAAAGGCAGTATATGCCGTGGGGGCGCAGAGAATATAAATGAAGAATTTTTAAACTAACGGTTGACACTGTGCAAAGCGGCATGATAAGATAATGTCCATTATAGCAAGGTTTGTTCTAAATATTTGTGAAGGCTGATCATGACAAATGAAGGCTGAAAGACATCCGCAGGGATGTTTTTCAGCCTTTTTTTATTATACGAATGTCTTTGCAAGGGAGAAGGAAAAGTGATGGCAGTAGATTTATTTGATGCGTCCAGTAAAATATCGGAGCGCAGCAGGCAAATAAAAATTCCGGAATTTAAGCAATTGGCTGATTTGGCCGCCTTACATGCGGCCATTGATTTAGGTAGCGGCAAACCTGATTTTCCAACTGCGCTGAATTTTAAAGAGGCGGCGATACAGGCTATTCAAGCGGATTTTAACCAATATGCACCGCCGCATGGCGTATGGGAATTGCGCGAAGGGATTTCTGATCGTCTACATAAAAAACAGCAGATGCATTTTTCCGCTGAACAGGAAATTACGATTTGCAGCGGGGTGACGGAATGTATGGCGGCGGCTCTCTTAGCCGTGATCGATCCCGGGGATGAGGTACTTATTATAACGCCTTCTTTTGCCGCTTATGCTGCCGATGTACATTTATGCGGGGGCAAGCCTGTTTATGTAGAGTTGACGCAGCCGGGGTTTCGTTTAGAAAAAGAAAAACTTGAGGCGGTAATTACGGCGAATACGAAAGCAATAATTTTTAATTCACCGCATAATCCTTCGGGCAGAATTTTTGACTGGCAAGAGCTGCAGGGTCTGGTTGAAGTCAGTCAAAAACATGACTTGTTAGTCATCACAGATGAAATTTATGATGAGATTTATTATAACGCAGAACCTCCAACACCGATTTGGACGTTGCCTGGGATGCGGGAGCGGACGATTATAACCAATGGATTTTCAAAAGTCTACAGTGTTACGGGCTGGCGTCTTGGCTATGTTGCCGCTACAGCTGTTTTAACAAAAGCGATTCGGAAGGCACATGCCTATTTAACGTTGAGTTCGGCATTGCCATTGCAAATTGGACTGGTAGAAGCAATTCGCAGCCATGAAAATTATTATCGGGATTTGAGAAAAAGTTATGTCAAACGGCTCAACATATTGAGGCAGGGGTTTGCGGCGTTGGACATCCCATATCTGCTTCTGGAAGGCGGTTATTTTTTACTGGTGGATTTTACTGATTTTGGCTGGGAAAATGATGCCGAATTTGCGGAGTATATGACGAAAAGCATAGGAGTATCGGCAAGGCCGTTGTCGGGGTTTTATCCCGAGGGGATTTTGTCGAGGCAGAAGATATGGCTACGGCTGGCTTTTTGTAAAGAAGAAGAAGTGTTGCAGGAAGTTATTGTGCGGCTTAAAAAGTTAAAAAATAAGAGGTGAATGTGCAGGATGAATAGATATCAGTCTTTGAATGAGCAGCATATACAAGCGCTGCAAAATATTGTGGGAGTCGAACATACTTTGACGGATAATGCCATTGGTCTGGAGTATGCGCAGGATGCGGCAACAAAAAAATCGCAACCGTTTCAGCCATATTATCCGAAAATCGTTATTTTACCAAAAACTGCAACAGAAATTTCGCGAATTGTTAAATTTGCCAATGCGGAAAAAATACCAATCGTACCAAGGGGCGGCGGCAGCGGTCTGGCTGGCGGATCTGTGCCAATTTATGGGGGCATTCTGCTGGATCTGGGCAGAATGAATCGAATTTTGCAGGTGGATAAAGACGCGCAATACATTGTTGTAGAACCGGGTGTACGTACCATTGATTTACAGCAAGCGGCTTGTCGGGAAAATTTGCTGTATGCTGGTGATCCTTGCAGTAATGATAGCTGTGTCATTGGCGGAAATATTGCAACGAATGCTGGCGGTAATCGGGCAGTAAAATATGGTGTTACCGGCGATCAGGTTTATGAACTGGAGGTCGTAACCCCCCAGGGTGAAATTGTCAAATTGGGGGGGCGTTTGAAAAAAAACGCAACGGGCTATAATTTATTGCGCTTGCTGATCGGATCGGAAGGGACCTTAGGGATTATCACCCAGGCAACCTTGAAGTTACAGCCGTTGGCGCCTTATATTACGAATTATATTGCTGTTTCTCCAGATTTAAAAACGACGGCGGCACTGGTCAATACGCTTGTCAGTGATGCGGTTATTCATCCACTGTCGCTGGAATTGATTGATGTTCAGACGGCAAGAGAGATTGAAAAATACCAGGGGAACGATGTTTTTCATCGTCCGGTCGGCGATTGTTTGATTATTCAATGGGAGTCGCAAAGTAAGCAAGAGTTAACCGGACAAAAAGATCGGTTGGTGCGGATCACTAAGGAGAATGGCTGTTTACAGTTAGAAGAAGCAGCCGGTGATTTGATATGGCCAGCACGGCGCATATGGGGGCAGGCGATTGATAAGGAAAATCCGGTCAGTGTAGCCGACGATCTGGTGGTACCGGTGGATCAAATTACAAACTTTATTTTGGCATTGAAACAGTCAACGGAGACCTGGCAGATGCAGTTCCGCCTGGCAGGTCATGCAGGTGATGGTAACATGCATATAAGACTGCTGCCGGGTTTGATTTCACAGGAAAAATGGCAGGAGCTTTTGCCGGAATTTCGCCAGCAATTTTATCAAAAGACGTATCAGCTCGGTGGACGTTTGTCAGGCGAACATGGTATCGGTTTTAAACGGAAAAATTTTTTAAAGGAATTGGCAGATCCGAATGAACTGCTTTTAATGAAGGCGATCAAGCAAGCCATGGATCCGAATTTAATTTTGAATCCGGGAAAAATTTTCGATGTGGATTAAGCTGTGAAAAAGCGATTTTGGTTTATTGGCAGTACTGCCTGGAAAAAGAAAAAATGTATGGAGGAACGTGTTTTATGAAAAAAATAATCTTATTGTTAGTATCCTTGACGATTGGGTTTGCTTTGCTGGCTGCAGGCTGCGGCAAGGATAAACCGGCGAATGCTGCGCTGGAACAGAAAGTTGTTGGCTATGGAAAGAGCGATCAGGACTTATCAAAAGTAGTTTTGACCATTGGAGCGGCAGAAGGGAAAAACGGGCAGGCTATGCTGGAAGCGGCTGGTCTTGATAAGACACCTTATAAAGTCGAGTTCCATGTAATGCAGGGCGGCAATCTTGTTTTGGAAGCAATGGCAGCCAAGCAGCTTGATCTAGGGACGGGCAGCCAGATTCCGCCGATTTTTGCTTCGCGGTCGGCGAATGGTGGCAATTTTAAGATCATTGCCACCAAAAAATCGGCGACGATTGATCAGGAACTGGTGGTTGGGGGCGATTCAGCGATAAAATCGGTTGCTGACTTAAAGGGGAAAAAAATTGCTTACGTAAAAAATACAACAGCACATTATTTTTTGGCAAAAATGCTGGAAACTGCCGGCGTGGATTGGAATGATGTGAATGCTATTCCGATGACGACGTCGGATGGTTTATCGGCGCTGTTGACTGGTGAGGTGGATGCCTTGGCAAGTTATGGCAATGCAGTTCGCGCAGCGCATGCCAAAGGAGCTGTAACCTTAGAAAGTGCGCAGCATGTTCTTTCGGGTGATTTTTATTGGTATGCATCACCGGAAGCGATTGCCGATCCTGCCAAACATGCGGCAATTGTCGATTATTTATCGCGGTACCACGAAGCCAATGAATGGGCGAGAAATCATCCGCAGGAATGGGCTGATTATTATGGGCCCAAAATCAACCAAAAACCAGCGGATTATTTAAAAACTTATACGGAAGAAAATGAGCAGGCGCTGACGAGAATTGTTTCGATAGATGATGCAACGATTGCATCCGAACAGGATATCGTAAACGTATTCGCTAAATTGAAATTACTCGCTGGCGGGATGGATATCAGCAAAATTTTTGATCACTCTTTTGCTGCGGCAATTGACAATTTTACAAAATATAAATGAAGCGAGTGGGAAAAATGAAGATGAATTTTAAAGCTACGGATGTACTGCTTTCCTGGAGCATTCCCATGCTGGCCATTGGTTTTTGGTATATTACAACACTGCAGCAAGGGAGCAGCAGTTTGTTTCCTGCACCACTAGACGTGGGGGAAGCGGCGATCCGCCTGCTGAAAAATGGCACATTGCTTGACAATATAGGCATCAGCACACTCAGAGCCGGTGCTGGATTTGTTATTGGTGGATTCATTGGGTTTTTATTGGGCCTGCTCAATGGACAGTTTCGTTTGGCGGAGCAGATTTTTAATACGCCGATTCAAATGATACGCAATGTACCTCATTTAGCTTTGCTGCCGCTGATTCTTATTTGGTTTGGCATCGGTGAAACAGCAAAAATTGTATTGATTTCGTTAGGAACGTTTTTCCCCATTTATTTGAATACATTTCATGGCATACGGTATATTGACGAGTCTTTGCTTGAAATGGGCCGCTCTTACGGGTTTAGCCGCTATCAATTGTTTAAGGATATTATCCTGCCCGGGGCGATGTCCTCTATCATGATTGGTGTCCGCCAATCGTTGGGACGGATGTGGCTGACTTTGATTGTAGCGGAAACCGTTGCGGCGAAGTCAGGGATTGGTTTTATGGCAATAGATGCGCGGGAATTCATGTTAATGGATGTTATTGTGCTGAGTTTATTGATTTATGCCCTGCTGGGCAGTATATCTGATTTTGCGGCAGGACTGGTGGAGCGGCGAATTCTTCGCTGGCATGCCAACTATAGAAAGGGGTAGGGCGAATGGTGAACAATGGTGTGGGAATTGATATTAAAAATTTAAGCAAATCCTTTGGCCCGGTGCCTGTTTTGAAATCGTTGGATTTACAGATTCAGCCGGGAGAATTTGTCGCGCTGGTCGGCAAGAGCGGCTGCGGAAAAAGCACCTTGCTGCGCTTGATTTCAGGGCTGGATTCCCCAGATCATGGATCGGTTGAAATTGATAATAGCAAGCGGCAGAAGATTAATCCGGAAGTGCGATATCTTTTTCAGGAGGCACGACTTTTGCCGTGGAAAACAGTTTTGGAAAATGTTGTATTGGGATCGCCAATGCGTGATGTGAATAAGGCAAAGCAGGCTTTGCAAGAAGTGGATTTAAAGGGGCGTGAAGATGAATGGCCGGCTGTTTTATCTGGCGGGCAGAAGCAACGAACATCTTTGGCCCGGGCTTTGGTAGGTAATCCGAAAGTTTTGTTATTGGATGAGCCGCTGGGGGCATTGGACGCACTGACGAGAATTAATATGCAGGCACTGATTGAAAAACTATGGATCGAACAGGGCTTTACAGTGGTACTGGTCACACATGACGTAAGTGAGGCCGTTTATTTGGCAAATCGCGTGATTTTAATTGAAGATGGAAACATTGCGCTGGATAAATTGATTACGTTAGCTAGGCCACGGGCGCGAGACAGCAGCTTCGCCTATTTTGAAAAACATATTTTGGATCGAGTGATGAAAAATAAAATGACTGACCCAGTGGTGGAGTCCTTTTCGATTTAGCTCGCAGTGCTAAAACATAAGAGGGATACTTGATAATTAGGGATAGCAAAAGTGATGGAGAATCTTGCTGGAAATTGCCTTGACAAATATTAAAGGTATGATGTATTATAACTTAATAAATAAAACATATATGTTAAATAAAACAGGTCATTAGATAAACTGAAGCCTGCTGAAATCTCACCTCGTTCGAGGTGGTTTCGGCAGGCTTTTTCCTTATGAATGGAGGCGGAAATGTTGGCATATAAGATAGCTGTTGCATCGACAGACGGAAAGCGGATCAATCAGCACTTTGGCCGGTCACAAGAATTTTTGATTTTTTCAGCTGACGAAAACGGCGCTTATCAGCTGGTGGAAAAACGGGAGGCTGCTTCGCCTTGTGCTTTTGGCGTGCATGCCGATAAGAAAATGGTACAGGCAGCAGAAAATCTCAGTGATTGCCGGTATGTGCTGTGTGCACAAATCGGCGAGGGGGCTGAATTGCAATTGGCAGCTAAGGGAATCAGAGCTTTTGCGGTTCCCGGCGATATCCCGGCAATATTGCCGAGGCTTATTGTGTATGATGCTGGAAAATCAGCGCGGGCTAAAAGGATTGCAAGCCAAGTCGAAACGCAGTGAAGGATGGGGAAAAAATGGAATGGATGAATGTCAAAGAAATGCACCCGTGTTTTGGAGCACGCGAAAATAGAGGGAGAATTCATTTGCCGGTATGTCCCGGCTGCAATATTGAATGCCGCTTTTGTGACAGAAAAATCAATGCGGTAGAAGATCGCCCAGGTGTGACGGCCGCTGTCATCATGCCGGAAGCGGCGACGGTTTATGTTGAGCGAGCGCTGCGATTTTGTCCGGATATTGCCGTTGTTGGAATTGCCGGTCCCGGCGATACGCTGGCGACGGACAATGCGCTTAAGACGTTTCAGCTCGTGGGAAAACGCTTTCCGCACCTGCTGAAATGCATGAGCACAAACGGTCTGCTGCTCAGCGAGCGGCTGGAAGAAATCCTCGCTGTTGGCATTGATACGTTGACGGTTACCGTCAATGCAGTGGATCCGGCCATTCAGGCAGAGATTGTCAGTGGCATTGTCTATCATGGAAAGCGTTATGAAGGTGAAGACGCGGCTGAAATACTGATACGAAACCAGTTGGCAGGAATTCGACAGGCTGTGGCAGCCGGGATCGTCGTCAAGGTCAATACCGTGCTGATCAAGGAAATTAACCGCTTTCATATCAAGGCTACGGCAAAAGCTGTGGCCGAGGCCGGTGCTTCTCTGTACAATATCATCCCGCTGATTCCCCAAAATGGATTTAAGGAATATGCAGAACCGGATTGCCATGATATTGACGGGGCCAGGCGTGAAGCGTCCCGGCATATTGAAGTGTTTCGTCACTGCCAGCATTGCCGGGCAGATGCGGTGGGCGTTCCGGGAAAAAGCAATTTTAGCCGGGAAGTTTATCAGGGGCAGCTGGCTGTCAAGGAAACATTTTCCCATGGCTGAGTGAGAGCGCTTGCTGGAAAAGGGATGGTGAGCTGTGGTACTGCCGTAAAAGGCAAAGCTATTTAATGAAAACAATGAATGGTGAGGAGTAGAGAAAATGAGTAAAAAAATTAAACAGATTGCTATTTATGGTAAAGGGGGAATTGGCAAATCCACGACGACTTCAAATATTAGTGCGGCCTTGACGACAATGGGCTACAAGGTCATGCAGTTTGGTTGCGATCCGAAAGCGGATTCGACGAATACCTTGCGAGATGGGACGTACATACCTACGGTTCTTGATACGCTGCGCGAGAAAAACAAGGTCCGGGCGGAAGATGTGATCTTTAAGGGTTTTAATGGCGTATACTGCGTTGAGGCCGGGGGACCGGCCCCGGGGGTTGGCTGCGCAGGACGCGGCATAATTACCGCTGTGCAGCTGCTCAAACAGTTAAAGGTTTATGAAGAGCTGGATCTGGACGTCATTATTTATGATGTCTTAGGGGATGTAGTCTGCGGCGGGTTTGCTGTTCCTATACGGGAGGGGATTGCTGAACATGTGTTTACCGTATCCTCGGCTGATTTTATGGCCTTGTATGCAGCCAATAATCTGTTCAAAGGCATAAAAAAGTATTCCAATTCGGGCGGGGCTTTACTGGGGGGCGTGATTGCCAATTCGATTAATGCGCCGTATTCCAAAGATATTATTGATGATTTTGCGGCGAAAACCCAAACGCAGGTCGTGGAATACGTGCCTCGTTCGGTTACCGTGACCCAGGCAGAGCTTCAGGGAAAGACGACAATTGAAGCATCGCCGGATTCCGCGCAGGCAAAAATATATCAGAATCTAGCAAGAAAAGTCATTGAGACTACGGAATCGAAAGTGCCGCGCCCGTTGGAAAATGGTGAATTGCGCGATTGGGCGGCAACCTGGGCGGATCAACTGCTGGCGGTTGAAACCGGCGAAATCCGCGGTCGGGCTCAAGGAATTTAATGGCACTGCTGGGCGGAGGAAAAAATTTGTCAAATTAAGAGGTGGAAAACAATGGCTATAAATTTAGAAGAATCAACGGTGGCGATAAGAGAAAGCCGTTTGGGCGGTATCACGGGTTACGACGGAGATATCTGCGATTTGTGCCGGCAGACAAAATGCGGCAGTGCAGACAACCGGGAACGCTGTTTTAGCCAGGCGGGATCCTGTATCAGCAGTGCCTTGCATGGCTTGGCCAATATCACGGATATTGCGGTAATTAATCATGCGCCTCAAGGCTGCACGGCATTTGCGCCGGATTCTCTTACGGAACACGGTTTTGTGGCAAAAAAAAGAGGCGTTCCCTATCATACGGTGATTTTGGGAACGGACATCAATGAAAAAGACACGGTTTTTGGTGCGACAGACAGCCTTAAGGAGATTGTTTTGGAAACGTATCGGCGCTATAAACCAAAAGCGATTTTTATCGGTACATCCTGCACTTCGGGAATTATCGGCGAGGATATCGACAGTGTGGTCGATGAGCTTAAGCAGGAACTGCCGATACCGGTTGCCTCCGTGCATTGTGAAGGGTTCAAATCAAAAATTTTGGCAGGTCGCTTTGATTTGGTTGATCATGCCGTACTGACGAGTATTGTCAAGCCACCCCGGAAGAAGAATCATAAGGTGAATTTCAAAAACTTCAATGAAAGCGCCAGGGAAGAAATAACGGAACTTTTCGCAAACTTTGGTGTAGAACCGTTTTTCTTTTATGCAACAGCTACCGTAGAGGAATTATCGCATTTGTCCGAATCCTTGGCTACTGTCTGCATTTGCGGCAGTCTGGGAACGTATATAGGAAATGCCTTGGAAGAAAAATATGGTGTTCCTTACATAAAGACAATAGATCCTTTGGGGATTGTCGGCTTTGAGACATGGCTCCGGGCCTTGGGGAAAGTCATCGCACAGGAAGCGGCAGTTGAAGCCTATATCGAGAGGGAACGGGCGCTGTATTTGCCGCAGATTGAGGCAGTAAAAAGGGAACTGCAGGGCTTAAGGGCTGTTGTGAATATGGGGCCGGGCTTCGCTTTCCAGATATCTCGCGTGTTGCAGGAACTCGGAATAAAATTGGAATATGTCATTTCGTTGCATCATGACAGTCGGTTTGACGATGGTGAAGTTCCTGCTTTTATTGAATATTACGCTCAAAAAGAGAATGCAGTTGAAAACTTTAAGGTGAGCATATCCGATCAGCAAAATTTTGAGATCATGAATATATTGAATGCGTTCAAACCGGACATATATTTGTCAAGGCATTCCGGTACGACGGTTGGCGCGATAAAACAGGGCGTGGCTTCTTTGTTTGTTGGTGACGAATACAAGGCGTTTGGCTATAAGGGTACCCTTGATTTTGCCCAGACCATTCTTTATACGGTCAAGAATAGGAGCTTTGAAAAAAATCTTGCAGCCAGAGTAAAGTTGCCCTACACGGCTTGGTGGTACAAGCAAAACAGCGCAGCATTTTTGAAGGAAGAGGTGGAATAAGATGGCGCGAATACTGGATAAAGTCAGAAATAAATGTGCGCTGGGGAGCATGTCGACGGTGCAGTCGATTCCCGGCGTTTTGCCTATTTTGCATTCCGGACCGGGCTGTACCGACAAAATTGGCGGCGGCGTTGGCGGGGCGGGACATTTTTCTCCGAGCGTTTTTCCGTGTACCTGCATCAGCGAAAAAGAAGTTATCTTTGGCGGCGATGAAAAATTACGGGAAACGATCGCAAATGCGCTGAAGGTCATCGATGCGGATTTGTATGTGGTGCTGACGGGCTGCGTGCCGGAAATCGTCGGTGACGATGTGGCGGAGACGGTTCGTTTTTTCAAGGATGCAGAAAAACCGGTGATTTATGCATCGACCGGGGGGTTCAAGGGGAACAGTTACCGGGGCCATGAATGGGTAATGGAAGCCATTATCGAGCAGTATTTAAAGCCAAGCGCAAAAAGAACGAAAGACTTGGTAAATATATGGGCGGGGTTGCCGCAACATGATCCTTTTTGGCTCGGTAATCTGCGGGCTCTGGAAGAATTGGTTGCAGATCTCGGCTTGACGCCGAATACGATTTTCGGCCATGGGCGAGGTATTAAAAATCTGGATAAAATACCGGAAGCTCAATTCAATCTCGTCGTATCACCCTGGCTGGGACTCAGCAATGCGGAATTGTTAAAAGAAAAATTTGGCACGCCATACCTGCATTATCCGACGTTGCCGATTGGTGCATTTGAAACAAGCCGCTTTTTGCGGGAACTTGGCAAGTTCGCAGGCGTTGACGAACAAAAAGTGGCGGCGCTTATCCAGAAAAAAGAAGAGGAATATTACTATTACATCGAACGGTTTGCGGATGTTTTTCTTGAGATTCGCGAAATGTCGAAAAAATTTCTGGTCGTGTCCGACAGCCAATACACTTTGGCGGTCACGAAATTCTTGGTCAACGACATCGGTCTGTTTCCGGCCAAACAGTATATAACGGATGATGCTCCAGAGGACTACCGTGCGGACATCCAAAGCTATTTTGAGGAGCTGAATTATGGCATAAAGGCGGAAGTGGAGTTTTCGATTGACGGCTATCAAATCGAGCAGGAAATTCGGGCTACAGATTTTCACGGCTATCCGCTGATCTTGGGCAGTTATTGGGAGAAGAAAATCGCGGAGGAAAAAGGGGCATCGTATGTTTCGATTTCTTGGCCGATGAATGAAAAATTGGTAATTAATAGTTCTTATGTAGGGTACCGTGGGGGGCTGCATCTGCTGGAGGATATCTATTCTAGTGTGCTGCCGAGGGCTCTTTGAGCGAAGTACAGATACGTAAAGTGCCGGGCCTGTTTAATAAATTTTATAATTTTACATGAGGAGAGGGTATATTTATGAAAGCAAAAGGACTCTTAGCAATTTTAACCGTAATCGGCATGTTGGCTGTGGCTGGCTGCTCTAGCCAGGCAAACGGCAGTGATGATGCTGGGAAATCAAGCGCCGGCAGAACTGTTGTGAAGGTCGGCTTGAGTGATGATGTATCACCGCCATTTTTGTCTTTTGACGATAATAATAAGCCGATTGGCTATGATATGGATTATCTGGCAGAGCTGCAGAAGCGGCTGCCAGAATATGAATTCAAATATGAACTGGGCGAAGAAGAATCCCAGTTAATTGGAACCGATGCGGGGAAATATGCTTTTGCCATGAACTGGTTCTTTAAAAATCCTGAAAGAGAGAAGAAATTTCTTTATCCCGAACATCCTTTTGGCTATTCGGTTACGGCACTGATCACAAAATCTGATCGCGACGACATAAAATCATTTGAGAACATGACGGATAAAAAGCTCGCGCCGATGTCGCCTGCCGGTGGACTGCGCAGTATTATAAAAATGTATAATGAAAATCATCCAGATAAACAAGTTAAAGTTGAAACGATGGATAATCCGTCAAACGGTGAAAATATGAAATTGGTGGCTGCCGGCAAGGCCGATGCTTTGTTTTTGAATGTGATTACGTTTGATGATGTCAACAAAAAGCTCAATCTTGATTTAAAGGTGGGCGGTGTGATATCGAAAGAACCGGTATGGCTGGTTTTCAATAAAAACCAGACGGAATTGGCAAAGAAAATCGATGCGGCTACGCAGGATATGGTTGCAGACGGGACGCTGGGGAAATTGGCAGAAAAATGGTTTAAAGTTGATCTCTTTAAAGATATTGCTGCGATAGAAAAGGGCTATCAGTCTGGTAAACAATAAATTTCTGGATTTGGCAGGCTGAAAATTTTATGGGACAGAGAGGCGGAGATGGAAGCTTTGGAAATTGAAAATTGGGTAAAGCTCATCGCTCAGATCACAGCTAAAGTCCCGCTCACTTTGGTTGTAACTGGTATATCCTTATTCTTTGGCCTTTGGCTGGGCTTGGTTATTGCGATGGTCAGACTGGGGCAAAACGCGATTTTGCGTGCAATGGCAACTTTTGTTATTTCCTTTGTGCGTTGTACGCCGGTTCTGGTGCAGCTCTTTTTGGTATTTTATGGTTTGCCGCAGGTGCTGCTGGTTTTTCATATTGATATCAACGACTGGGACGCGCTTGTGTTTGCTTTGCTTACATTTTCTCTGCACATTGCTGCTTTTTTATCGGAGATGATCCGATCTTCTTTTTTAGCAGTGGGCAAGGATCAGTTTGATGCAGCTTACAGCATCGGTATGAGTTATTTGCAGGCCATGCGGCGAATTATCTTGCCGCAGATGGCTGTACATGCATTACCTAATTTTGGCAATAATGCCATAACGCTGCTCAAGGAAACATCAGTGGCATTTACCATAGGCGTAGTCGACATGATGGGGCAGGCTCGTATCTATCTTGGCAATAATTATGGGATGAATATGTTTGAGATTTATATTTTGATTTCCCTGTTTTATTGGCTGATCTGCATTGCTATCGAGCGGAGTATTGGCCGTATGGAAAAGGTCTTCTGCAAGGAGAGGTGACGGGCATTGACGATTTTTAATTTGCAATTTGCCATAGAACAATTTCCGGCGGTGCTTGAAGCTGTGCCGATGACCTTGACAATTGCCTTTGTCGCGATGGCCTTTGGCATGGTTTTGGGATTTTTGCTTGCACTTTGCCGCATCTATAAAATTCCGGTGTTGAATAGGCTGACGATTATTTATGTTTCTTTTATTCGGGGGACGCCGCTTTTGGTGCAATTATATGTGCTTTTCTATGGTTTGCCATTATGTATGGAAACGGTCCATCAGTGGACGGGACTGCATATGCCAGCGGCGGCTGTTTCGCCGCTGGCATATGCTTTGGTGGCTTATACGGTCAATTCAACGGCCTATCAGTCGGAGATTATTCGTTCTTCACTTAAGGCCATTGACATCGGGCAGATGGAGGCAGCCTATGCCTGCGGTATGACTACAGCACAAGGCCTGTGGCGAATTGTCATTCCTCAGGCGCTGCGCATAGCCCTGCCGAATTTTGGCAATGTGTTTATCGGCTTAATCAAGGGGACGTCTCTGGTTTTTGCGGTTAAGGTTGTTGAAATCATGGCGGTAGCGAAGGTGATCGCCGGGGATGGCTATCGCTTTTTGGAAATGTATTTCGATGCATCTGTTCTGTATTGGATTATCTGCTTTTTGTGTGAGCGGGCAATTGCTGTGTTGGAAAAGAAATTGCGTGCTAAATATTGAATTTGCTGCGGGAAATTAGAAGCAACTGTTTGACAAATAGTACAGCATAAACTATAATCATACTATACATATCTATTATATATGTATACAGGCGGGCCCTTTGCCGCAGTGTTTTCATTTTTGCCTGGGAGGGAAGTCTCTTGATGAATTTAAAGCAAGTATCGATGCAGGAAAAGTTTGCGATTTCGCAGGAGCTGATGGGTAAAATCGTTGAAATTTTGCACAGTATGGTTTATGGAAATATAACATTGATTGCGCAAAACTTCCGGCTGGTGCAGATTGAACGAAATGAGAAAATACGTCCCGAAGATATAGCGGAATACGGAAATACGCTAAAGACAACGGCACGGACGGATTACATGATACTTTGCCGGAAGATCCAGCAGCAATTTGAGGGGCTGGAATATGGACAGGTTGTTGTTGTTGTCAAAGCCGGTAAAATCATCCAGGTGGAGCGAACGGAAAAATATCGTTTCCAAAACTTTACGGGTCTTGATGGTGAAGGGATTTAGCGTGAATGGACAAAAAAATTTTTGGTTAAACACAAAAAGGGAGACCGGCATCTTTCATGATGTTGGGCTCCCTTTTTATGTAAATTGTTAAAAACAAAAAGCGATTCACCGAAGTGAATCGCTATCGAGTACGAAGTGGTCGGGATGACAGGATTCGAACCTGCGGCCTCATCGTCCCGAACGATGCGCGCTACCAAGCTGTGCTACATCCCGCTGAACACAATAATTATTATATGACTATTGTTGGAAAAAATCAAGAGATTCTATCGATTTTTTTTGTGCAAGGATTATTTAGGATGTACATTTTTTCATCGCTTGAGCAAAAATCTGAAACCCGGCATCGATTTCTTGTAAGCTGATGGTAGCAAAACTAACCCGGATATAACGATCGGCACTTTGTCTGGGGAAAAAGGTGGAGCCTTCTGTCAATAAAACGCCATCAAGTTTGGCCTGGGCAGTGACTTTTGCTGCCGAAACTTGATTTGGGAGTTCTAACCACAAAGAAAGACCACCAGACGGTTTTATATAGGAAATCCCAGCAGGCAAGTGTTTTTTTGCACATTGGCAGGTGAATTCAAATTGCGCTTGATAAACTTGGCGGATTGCCGCAATGTGCTTTTGCCAGATGCTGCGGCGCAGGTAAAGATCGAAAACTCGTTGCGTAAGACCCGAGGTGGAAATGTCAGAAAGATGTTTGACGTTCAGGAGCTTAGACGCAAGGCTTTTTGGCATCGTCAAAAAAGCCAGGCGAAGTCCGGGCATGAAAATCTTGGAGAAACTTTTCAGATAGATGACACGATCATCTCGGTCCAGCGCCTTTAGTGGTGCCCGTGGTGAATCGAGGTAGGACAACTCGCTGATATAGTCATCTTCTAATAAAAAGACATTATAATAACGGGCTAAGCCCATAAGACGATTTCGTTTTTCGATGCTGTAAGAAATACCTGTTGGATTTTGAATATTTGGCATGACGTAAATCAGTTTTGGCCGGAATGAACGCAGCTTTTTTTCGAGTTCTTCAATGTTGATACCATCTTCTTCGAGCGGGATGTCGATGATTTTTGCTCCGCGCGAGCGAAAGGCAGCAATTGCGCCTGGATAGGTAGGGGCTTCGACGAAGACATAATCTCCATGGTTGAGCAGAGCTCGAGCGACGATGTCGATGCCTTGCTGTGCCCCGGAAATGATTTGGACGCTCTCGATGGAGGCTTTAACTCCGCCATTATTGAGATATCTGGCGATGGATTCACGCAAGGGTAAAAAACCTTGGCTTTCTTGATAACTGAACGCATAACCTTGATCGCGGTCGAGTACTTCGATCATGACTTGTTTGAATTTTTCAATCGAAACAATATCCGGATTTAAAGAAATGCTTGCCATGTTGATGAGTGATTGATCATTTGCCAAAGAGCGGATTTCGGGATCTTCTGGTGTGGAGTCAATCAATTCAACCGGCTCTTCTTTATCGACGATGGTTGGTAGATCGGCGATATAGCTGCCGCTGCCAGCTCTTGAAAAAATATAGCCAGCATTTTCTAGTTCCTTATATGCATTGACGACGGTGCTGGCATTGATTTTTAAGAAGGCGGCAAATTTTCTCACTGGGGGAAGCAGGTATCCGGGGGCTAACTGTCTGTTTTTTATCAATAAGACAATTGCTTGATAAAGTTGTACGTACAGTGGATTTTTTCTATCCTTGACTAATTGTATGGATACAAAATCGGTAAAATCATCTGGCATCTTGTAAATCATGCTCCTTTTTGCTAAAATAATAAAAATTTAATCGCTTACAATATAATTTGTATTAGTACAATTTTATTGTAGCAAAAAAACATGCTGAAAACAAGGGAGAGAATGAAATGACGAATCAATATGAACTAAACAAGAACTTGGCACAAATGTTAAAAGGCGGCGTGATCATGGATGTCACGAATGCTGAACAAGCTAGAATCGCTGAAGAGGCCGGGGCGGTTGCTGTTATGGCGCTTGAACGAGTCCCCGCTGACATTCGTAAAGAGGGTGGCGTCGCCCGAATGTCAGACCCGAAAATGATCCGCGAAATACAGGCAAGCGTTTCGATTCCTGTCATGGCAAAAGCACGTATCGGTCATTTTGTCGAAGCACAGATTCTTCAGGCTATAGGTATTGATTATATAGATGAATCCGAAGTTTTGACGCCGGCAGACGACGTGAATCATATTGATAAAAAAGCGTTTAAGATTCCGTTTGTCTGTGGGGCGCGAAACCTTGGTGAAGCTTTGCGCCGTATAGGAGAAGGTGCGTCGATGGTCCGCACCAAAGGTGAAGCGGGCACAGGTAATGTCGTTGAAGCAGTTCGCCATATGAGGACGATGCTCAATGATATAAGACGCGTCCAAACCGCATCGCAGGCGGAGCTCATGACGATTGCCAAAGAATTTGGCGCGCCGTTTGATTTGATTGAATATGTTCATGAAAAGGGACAGCTGCCGGTAGTTAATTTTGCGGCTGGCGGCATAGCGACGCCGGCGGATGCCGCTTTGATGATGCAGCTTGGTGTCGATGGCGTGTTTGTCGGGTCAGGCATTTTTAAATCGGGAGATCCGGCTAAACGAGCCAAAGCTATTGTAGAAGCTGCAACTTTTTATGATGATCCAGAAAAACTTGCCCGGATATCTGAAGATTTGGGCGAAGCCATGGTGGGAATCGAAATCGATACGTTGGCACCGCAGGAACATTTGGCGAACAGGGGCTGGTGAGATGTCCAGGAAGATCGGGGTTTTGGCGCTGCAAGGAGCTGTAGAGGAGCACTTGTCTTGCTTGCATCGACTTGATGTACAAGCCACTGCGGTAAAGACGATGGAGGAAATCGATCAACTCGATGGTTTGATTTTGCCAGGCGGTGAGTCAACGGCTATGGGGAAGTTGTTGGAGTATTTTTCACTGCTGAAACCATTACAAGAAAAAATTCGACAGGGACTGCCTGTGTGGGGAACTTGTGCAGGACTGATATTGCTGGCAAAAGAAATAGAGAATCAAGAAAAAACATATATTGGCCTTATGGATATCAAAGCGGCAAGAAATGCCTATGGTGGGCAGCTAGAGAGCTTTTCCCAAAAGGTCAGTTTGCCACTGGTGAGTGAAAGCGAACTGCCTTTGGTTTTTATCCGGGCACCTTATATCGTATCGGTTGGCAGTGAAGTGCAAATTTTAGGTGAGCTTGATGGACGCATCATCGCCGCGAAACAAGAAAATATGTTGGTTACGGCATTTCATCCGGAACTTACAGATGATGGTTGTTTTCATCAATACTTTATAGATACTTTTACCTGAATTATTCACGTAAATTTAAAAATCCGCTACAATGCCAATAAATTTAAGTATTACAAGCCTTCTCCTTTTTCACCTAATGGGTGAAAGTAAAAAACATAGAAAAAGAGTTTCAACTTTGTTAAAATGTATTCGATCAAAAACACAATAAACAAAGGAGAAACTCC
>Ga0183099_1000874_pt1 | contig 19253 bp, 17 predicted proteins | sample Biomet1_FD_127788 | JGI IMG/M metagenome (GOLD analysis project Ga0183099, IMG submission 127788) | Microbial communities from bioreactor (seeded with anoxic lake sediment) at LBNL, California, USA - Biofuel metagenome 1 | ecosystem: Engineered > Bioreactor > Anaerobic > Unclassified ... | reverse complement strand
GGCTGGAAGTTTCTGATGAGTTGCGAGCGCGTGGTAGTGCGATCCGTTACCCAAGTCTTGGTGCCATGATCGAAGTTCCTGCCGCGAGATGATTTCGAGCGTCAGTGAAGTGCAAGCAGCACGGCGTTTACTCGATCAGGCTTGGCTGGAAGTTTCTGATGAGTTGCGAGCGCGTGGTAGTGCGATCCGTTACCCAAGTCTTGGTGCCATGATCGAAGTTCCTGCCGCGATTTACCTGCTGCCTGATTTGGCGCCGTATGTCGATTTCTGGTCGGTCGGTACGAATGACCTGACACAATACTTACTGGCGGTCGATCGGAACAATGCACGAGTGGCAGACATGTATGATGGGTTACATCCTGCAGTCTTACGTGCTTTACAACAGATTATTCAAGTCGCCAATCAACAAGCCAAGCCGGTGTCAGTCTGTGGTGAATTAGCCGGTGATTCGATTGGTGTGCTGATTTTGCTGGCGATGGGTTATCGCCGTTTCAGTATGAATTTGAATAACATTGCTAAGGTGAAATATTTACTGCGTCGTGTGCGGACTGATGCATTAACACCGTTACTGGAGCAGGCCATTCAATTGAGTGATTCTGCGCAGATCAGAAAAATATTTACCAATTATCTGGAATCGTTAGGCTTACAGAGCTTTATTAGCAAAAAAGCGTAATTGAACTAACGATTACCCAGTCAAAAAAGGGAGAGCCCACTTTGGTTGCTCTCCCTTTTTTATCGGATACTAAACCGAAAATGGATATTTGATCGCATCGTGATGCTGATAACCAACCACATTGAAATCATCCAATGTTACCCATGTCTCCAGATCTTTTAAGCTCTTAATATCTGGATTAATTTCGAGTTTAGGTGATGGATAGGGTTCTCTTTTCAATTGCACGTCGCGCATCAATTCCACCTGATCTTCATAAATATGGGCATTGATGATTTTATGATAGGCCTGCCCAGGCGTCTTGCCGGTGATCTGCGCCATTAGTGCCAACAATGTAAACACCTGAATTTGATTGAAATTCAAGCCTAGTGGCACATCACACGAGCGTTGATAGCTCGTCAGGTATAAGGTGTCACCTAACAAGGAAAAAGTATGCGTGTGCATACAAGGGCGCAGACAACCCAGCTCAAATTCACCTGGATTGTGGAAGGTCAGGATCTCGCCTCGGTCGTCAATACCGTTGGATAAATTGTGAACAATCTTCGCAAGCTGATCTAATTCAGTGCCATCATGTTTTTTCCAGTGACGACCTTGAACTCCATAAACCCGCCCCATGTCATCATGGCCTTTACGTGCGGGGTTGTTCAGCCATGCTGTATTTTCATTGGCGTTGGCATCCCATGATTTTGTGCCTAAAGCACGAAAGTCGGCGGCATTATCATAACCACGGATGTAACCCAGTAGTTCGGCAATCGCTGCTTTCCAAAAACTCTTGCGTGTGGTGATGATCGGAAATTGATTGTTTTCCACATCATAGGTTAAGTCTGCATTGATCACGGTCAGGCAGCGTTTGTCGGTTCGTTTATTCTCAACCCATACACCTTCGTTGATGATGCGCTGGCAAAGATCTAAATATTGCTTCATTTTTTTTCCTAAAAATTAATGACGACTAAAACGTGCTGCTGAGCGATCTCTATAGCCGCCGATTATACCAGCGCAGTATCATTTTTGCGTTTGATACATCTCTTATACAGCCGTTACCGACTTTATAATTGCTCGGTAATTTCGATCTATTTGCCGAGTTAAACGGATTTTTACTGATAATAGATAGTCGCTATACTGATTACTACTTGTCGAGGGAGGTTGTCGATGGTTGGTTTAGTAAAACGATTTCTTCATCTGGAGGCAGCCAGCGGTGTGATTCTATTTTGTGCTGCCATTTTAGCGCTGTTGCTGGTGAACTCACCCTGGCAGCCTCTTTACCATGCCTTTCTGGAATTACCGTTACAGATCCGGTTTAGCAATCTGGATCTGCATAAACCCTTATTGCTATGGATCAATGATGGCTTGATGGCTATTTTTTTCCTGCTGGTTGGTATGGAAATAAAGCGGGAGATGCAAGAAGGTTCCCTGTCTAGCCTGCGTCAGGCTAGCTTGCCGGTCATTGCGGCAATCGGCGGTATGGTTTTCCCTGCTTTGTTGTATTGGCTGGTTATCCATGATCATACTGAGCTGACATCGGGTTGGGCGATTCCGATGGCTACGGATATTGCCTTTGCTTTAGGTGTGTTATCACTACTGGGATCGCGGATTCCAACTGCGTTGAAGGTGTTTTTACTGGCTCTCGCCATCATTGATGATCTGGGTGCTATTATGGTGATTGCACTCTTTTATACCGAAGCATTGCAGTGGTTACCGTTAGCGATTGCTGCTGGGTTGAGTGTTGTTTTGCTAATAGCAAACCGGATGCGTGTCATGCATTTGGGCATCTATTTGCTGTTGGGCGCATTTTTATGGGTAGCGGTACTAAAATCGGGTATTCATGCCACAATTGCGGGTGTCATTTTAGGATTTGCGATCCCGCATCGTCGGGCACATCCTGATACACCACTGCGCCGTTTAGAGCATCAGCTACACCCTTGGAGTAGTTATTTTATTCTGCCACTGTTTGCGTTTGCTAACGCCGGGTTATCTTTTGATGGGTTATCCTGGTCGGATCTGACCAGTGGGTTGCCGCTGGCTATTATTATCGGATTACTGATTGGTAAACCGCTTGGTGTGTTGCTGACATGCTGGGGGGCAGTAAAAACGGGTTTGGCGGTGTTGCCGGCTAATGTCACTTGGCGTCAATTATCTGGGTTAGCGGTGCTGTGCGGTATCGGCTTTACTATGTCGATTTTTATTGCCGGTTTGGCGTTCGGTACAGCTGGCGCACATTTCGAGCTCGCGCGTTTTGGCATTTTGCTCGGTTCATTATTGGCGGCTATTTTCGGATATAGTTTATTGTGTCGTACCACGCGCACTGACTGGGTTAAGGAGCGATAGGTGTTTCATCTTAATTACAATCATCTGTATTACTTTTGGATGACGCAAAAAAAAGGTTCTGTGACACAGGCTGCCGAAGCACTCTATCTAACTCCGCAGACTATTACGGGCCAGATCCGTCAGTTAGAAGATCGCTTAGGCGGACGTTTATTTAAGCGAAAAGGGCGGAATATCGAAGCGACGGAATTAGGGCAACTGGTTTTCCGTTATGCCGATAAGATGTTTTCACTGTCTTATGAAATGCTTGAGGTGGTGACGTTCCGTAAGGAAAACGAAAGCTCCTTTAATGTCGGCATTGCGGATGTGCTGTCGAAACGCATTGCATCCAAAGTTTTATTAGCGGCATTACCGGTGGATAGCGCGGTCCATTTGCGTTGCCTGGAATCAACACACGAAATGTTGCTGGAGCAATTGCGAGAACATAAACTGGATATGATCTTGTCGGATTGCCCTTTAGACTCGACACAGCATCCGGATTTGTTGTCAAAGAAACTGGGTGAATGTGGCGTCAGTTTTTTCTGTCAGGCTCCGTTACCGGAAAAGCCCTTTCCGGAATGTTTGATGGAAAGAAAATTATTGATCCCGGCCAAAAGAACCGCGATGGGTCGCCAATTAACCCGTTGGTTTGAAGAGCAGGGATTGGCACCACAAATCTTTGGTGAATTTGATGATGCAGCGCTGATGAAAGCATTTGGTTTGTTTAATCAGGGGATTTTTGTGGCGCCGACGCTTTATCAGGAAGAGTTTCTGGATGGTCAGACGGTGGCATTACTTGGTCAGACCGATGCACTGAAAGAGGAATACTATGCTATTTTTGCGGAAAGAATGATCCAACATCCGGCTGTGAAACGGCTTTGTGAAAGTGATTTTTCCGCATTATTTGCCGGACTTGAGCAGTAAATCGCATTCTCATTTATTCTCATTATCAGATTTACTGCTATGATGGCGCGCTTTTTGGCCCAAAGGAGTAGCGATAAATGTCCATCGAAGAAATGGAACTTGGCGCCGATCAGGCGGTGTCATTATTGAAAGCGATGGCCAACCGGCATCGATTGATCATCTTGTGTTGTTTGCAGGGTGGCGAATTATCAGTCGGTGAAATGAATCAAAAAATTGGTCTCAGTCAGTCGGCACTATCGCAACACTTAGCTTTATTGCGCCGGGATAATTTGGTGAAAACCCGGAAGGAAGCTCAGACAGTTTATTACTCGCTGAGTAGCCCTGAAGTTGAGGCGATCATCGCCACATTACACCGTTTATATTGTGCTTCGTAAAATATTTCATCAGTGTAAAAAACAAAAACCGGCCTAAGCCGGTTTTTTTGTCTGTGCAGACGCGAAGCAATATTATTGCATTGCGTGAATTTGTGCAGTCAGACGAGATTTATGACGAGCAGCCTTATTCTTGTGGATCAGGCCTTTGGTCGCCATGCGATCCAGAATTGGCTGTGCAGCCGCGAAAGCAGCCTGAGCAACAGCTTTATCACCAGATGCGATCGCTGCTACTACTTTCTTGATGAAAGTACGAGTCATGGAACGACGGCTGGCGTTGTGCTTGCGGGCTTTCTCTGCCTGGATAGCGCGCTTCTTAGCAGATTTAATGTTAGCCAAGGTAAAACTCCTGAAAAAACGGTCTTAGCGAGTGTTATAAAAAGGCCGAGAAATATGCATTCTCAACCCGATAAAGTCAATCGATTTGTGCAAATAACCGCCGCACTCTTATAGCCACCCAGAGCACAGATAGTTAAACTGTCGGTCGATTTTAGCAGGAATCTGGCTGCTGTACAGTTTTCGAGGTCTATCTTGAGCAAGAAGTTAATAAAATCTGGTCTAATGGTGACTACGGCGACCTTTGCCTCGCGTATTTTGGGCTTAGTTCGGGATATTGCCATTGCCCATCTGCTAGGGGCTGGTGTTGCTTCCGACGTATTTTTCTTTGCCAATCGCATTCCTAATTATTTACGTCGTTTGTTTGCTGACGGTGCTTTTAATCAGGCGTTTGTGCCGGTCATGACAGAATACAAAGCAAAAGGGGATAAGGTCGCGGTAAGAGAGTTACTAAGTGCAGCGTCCGGCACATTGGGATTAGTGATCACGATTGTTACTATTATTGGTGTTTTGGGTTCAACGGTTATCTCGGCGTTATTTGGCTGGGGTTGGTTTATGGCCTGGTGGCACGATGAACCGGGTGCTGATAAATTTGAATTGGCTAGTTTGCTACTGAAGATCACATTTCCCTATCTCTGGTTTGTGACCTTTACGGCGATGTCCGGTGCGGTACTGAATACTTATGGTCGGTTCGGTGTTTCCTCATTTACGCCTACTTTTTTAAATGTCGTGCTGATTGCCACTGCGTGGTGGGTCGCACCGGGGATGGAACATCCGGAAATTGCGCTGGCAGTTGGTACCTTTGTTGGTGGTCTGGTGCAGTTGCTATATCAGATCCCGTATCTGTATAAGATGGGTTTTTTGGTCAAACCGACCTGGGCCTGGCATCATCCTGGCGTGGTGAAGATCAGAACATTGATGTTACCGGCTATTTTTGGTGTGTCAGTCAGTCAGATCAATTTGATGTTTAACACCATGCTGGCTTCTTTTCTGGCTACCGGTTCGATCAGTTATCTGTATTACTCCGATCGCTTGCTGGAATTTCCGTTGGGCATGTTTGCAGTTGCGATCAGTACGGTGATATTGCCATCGCTGTCGAAACGCCATGTGGATGCCGATCCGCTGCGTTTTTCGCAGACAATGGATTGGGGCGTGCGCATGGTGCTTTTTTTAGGTTTGCCGGCGATGGCGGGTATTATGGTGTTGCGTGAACCGATCTTGCGCGTGTTGTTTATGCGAGGTGAATTTGGCGCGCATGAAGTGGGTATGGCCGGTGGTAGTTTGCTGGCCTCGGCATCCGGTTTGTTATCACTTATGCTAGCCCGAGTGTTGGCGCCCGGCTTTCATGCCAGACAAGATACTAAAACCCCGGTGCGTTACGGTATGCATTCCATGGCATCGAATATGATCTTTAATGCGATATTAATTTATCCGTTGGGTTATATCGGTCTGGCACTGTCTACGGCATTATCCGGCACGGTGAATGCAATTTCGCTGTTTCAAGGTTTGTATCGTCGCCATATTTATCGTCCGGGCAAGGATACGGCTATTTTTGTTGTCCGCCTGACATTGGCCACGTTATTAATGGCGGTGGCATTAATTTGGTTGAGTGCGCCACTTTCCAGCTGGACGGCTTGGTCACAATGGCGTTCGATCTGGGAATTGACGAAGCTTATCGGTATTGCTCTGGTTACGTATGGTTTAGGGATGGGATTGGTTGGTTTACGGCCTCATCATTTCAAAACCGTGACAGAGAGCTGATCAGCGGCGGCGTTCAGTATATAATCCGACAGTTTTGCAGATGTAACAGGGCTCCCGTATTTATGGAATTGATCCGCGGTATTCACAATCTCCGTTCTGAACATGTCGGTTGTGTGCTCACAATTGGCAACTTTGACGGTGTGCACCGTGGACATCAGGCCGTGTTGAGTCGGTTACAGGAACAGGCGGCTCAGTTAGGGTTGCCGTCTTGCGTGATGGTTTTCGAACCACAACCGCTGGAATTTTTTGCCCGCGAAAAAGCGCCAGCGCGCCTCAGCCGTTTGCGGGATAAATACGAAGCGATTGCGGCATTAAACATCGATCGGCTGTTATGCGTTAAATTTGATCATGCGTTTGCTGAGTTAACAGCTGCTGATTTTATTGAACAAATATTAGTGCGCAAATTAGCGGTGAAGTTTCTGGTTATTGGCGATGATTTTCGTTTCGGTTTACAGCGCCGGGGCGATTTTGCGTTATTGATGGAAGCGGGCAGGCAGTATGGCTTTCAGGTATTAAGTACCGATACCTTACTGCATGATCAGCAAAGAGTGAGCAGTACCTTACTTCGTGAAGCACTGCGTGAAGGCCGGCTGGCCGATGTTACCCATATGTTGGGGCATCCGTACACCATTACTGGGCGCGTTGCACACGGCGCTAAATTAGGCCGGACGATAGGTTTTCCCACCGCCAACATTCATCTGAAACGTTTGGTCGTGCCAGTGCAAGGGGTTTACGCCGTTCAGGTGCTGATCGCGAAGGCGATCCATTTTGGGGTGGCGAATATCGGTTTTCGTCCGACAGTGAACGGCACACGTTCGCAATTAGAAGTACATATTTTTGATTTTAAAGGCGATTTGTATGGTAAACAGCTACAAATCCAAGTTTGCCACAAATTACGGGACGAACAGAAATTTCCTTCGTTTTCCGCATTACAAACACAGATAACACTGGATGCCCAACAAGCCAGACAATGGTTTGGTCTGCCGGACATTCGTGTTGAACCTGATGGAATTTAGGACTGATGAGCGACTATAAACATACGTTGAACCTGCCGGAAACCGCGTTTCCAATGCGTGGCGATCTAGCAAAGCGTGAGCCGGAAATGCTGAAAAGCTGGTACGAACAAGATTTGTACGGCGCGATCCGCAAAGCCAAAGCCGGTAAAAAATCATTCATTCTGCATGATGGCCCACCTTACGCGAACGGCAGCATTCATATTGGTCACTCCGTCAATAAGATCCTGAAAGACATTATTATCAAATCCAAAGGCTTATCAGGTTTTGATTCCCCTTATGTGCCAGGTTGGGATTGTCATGGTCTGCCAATCGAGCTGAAAGTGGAAGGCATGGTCGGTAAACCGGGCGAAAAGGTGACCGCAGCCCAATTCCGCGAAGAGTGCCGTAAATACGCCAAAACGCAGGTTGAAGCGCAGAAGACTGACTTTATCCGCCTGGGTGTGTTAGGTGATTGGGAACACCCGTACCTGACCATGGATTTCAATACCGAAGCTAACATTATCCGTTCGCTGGGTAAGATCATTGCCAATGGTCATCTGCACAAAGGTTCCAAGCCTGTGCATTGGTGTACCGATTGCGGCTCTGCATTAGCCGAAGCGGAAGTGGAATATTACGACAAGAAATCGCCAGCGATTGATGTGCGTTTCCGTGCTGAAGATGAAGCGCTGGTGGCGGGTAAGTTTGGTGCTGCCGGTGAAGGCCCATTGTCGGTAGTGATCTGGACAACCACACCATGGACGCTGCCAGCAAATCGTGGTGTTGCTTTGCACCCTGAACTGGACTACGTGCTGGTGCAAGTCAACGGCGAACAGCCTGAGCGTTTAGTGTTAGGTGCGGCACTGTATGAATCAGTATTAGCTCGCGCCAAAATCGCTGACTTCACTATTTTAGGTCGTTGCACCGGTGCCGATCTGGAACTACTGCGTTTCCACCATCCGTTCTACGATTTTACTGTGCCGGTTGTGTTAGGCGATCACGTTACCACCGATTCCGGTACCGGTGCTGTGCATACTGCGCCAGGCCACGGTCAGGAAGACTTTGTCGTCGGTAACAAATATGGTCTGGAAGTGGCAAACCCAGTTGCGGGTAACGGCACTTATCTGGCGGATACCCCACTGTTTGCTGGTCAGCATGTATTTAAAGCCAATGACAAAGTGGTGGATGTGCTGCGTGAACACGGTGCTTTACTGCATCACGAAGCTTATCTGCACTCTTATCCACATTGCTGGCGTCATAAAACTCCGATCATCTTCCGTGCAACACCACAATGGTTCATCAGCATGGAACAGGCCGGTTTGCGTAAAAAAGCACTAGCGGATATCAAAGGTGTACGTTGGATTCCGGAGTGGGGCCAAAACCGAATCGAAGCAATGGTCGAAAATCGCCCTGACTGGTGTATTTCCCGTCAGCGCACCTGGGGTGTACCAATTGCCCTGTTCGTGCATAAAGAGACGCAAGCATTGCACCCTCGTGCTTTAGATCTGATGGAGGAAGTTGCTAAGCGTGTTGAAGTAAAAGGCATTCAAGCATGGTGGGATCTGGACGCAGCAGAGTTGTTGGGTGCGGAAGCCGCTGAGTATGACAAAGTGCCAGATACGTTAGACGTGTGGTTCGACTCTGGTTCTACTCACGCCTCTGTGGTCGATGTGCGCCCTGAATTTAACGGCCATAGTGCAGACATGTATCTGGAAGGCTCTGATCAACATCGTGGCTGGTTCATGTCCTCGTTGATGATTGGTGTCGCGATGAAACACCAGGCACCTTACCGCCAAGTGCTGACCCACGGTTTCACTGTGGATGGTTCTGGCCGTAAGATGTCTAAATCACTGGGTAACGTCGTTAGCCCACAAGATGTGATGAACAAACTGGGTGCCGATATCCTGCGTCTGTGGGTTGCTTCAACCGATTACACCGGTGAAATGACCGTCTCTGATGAGATCCTGAAACGTTCTGCTGATGCATATCGCCGTATCCGTAACACTGCTCGTTTCTTCTTAGCTAACCTGAACGGTTTCAACCCTGAAACGGATATGGTGTCGCCAGAAGAAATGGTGGTGTTGGATCGCTGGGCGGTAGGTCGTGCGAAAGCGGTGCAAGAAGAGATCATCGCAGCGTATGAAAACTATGATTTCCACATTGTGACCCAAAAACTGATGCAGTTCTGCTCGGTGGAAATGGGCTCTTTCTATCTGGATATCATTAAAGATCGTCAATACACCGCGAAAGCAGACAGCATAGCGCGTCGCTCTTGTCAGACGGCACTATTCCACATCGTCGAAGCAATGACACGCTGGTTAGCGCCAATCATGAGCTTTACCGCTGAAGAGATCTGGAAACTGTTACCAGGTCAACGTGATAAATTCGTGATGACTGGTGAGTGGTATACCGGCTTGTTTGCTATGCAAGCAGGTGAAGCGCTGGATGATACGGTATGGGCTGATTTGTTAGCTGTGCGTGCGGAAGTGAATAAATCGCTGGAAGTCGCGCGTAATGAAAAACTCATCGGTAGCTCGTTGCAGGCAGAAGTAACGTTGTTCGCTAATGCTGAATTGGCGGCGAAACTGCGTTTACTGGGTGATGAATTACGTTTTGTGTTGCTGACCTCAAAAGCACTGGTGCAGGAAGTGTCTGCCCAGCCAGAAGGCGCGCAAGCAACCGAGGTGGCTGGCTTGTGGTTACAAGTTGCCGTTAGCACTGCGGCGAAATGCGAACGTTGCTGGCATCATGTTGACGATGTTGGCGCACATGAAGGTCACGGCGATATTTGTGGTCGTTGCGTCACTAACGTAGCCGGAGACGGCGAAGTTCGCCGCTTTGCATGATGACATTACTAACGAAAACCGGGTTACGCTGGATTTGGTTGGCAGTATTGGCGATTGTGCTCGATCAAATCTCCAAACTGGCGATCATGCAGCACATTCCTTACGGACACGGGGTGTATGTCACCTCGTTCTTTAATCTGGTGCATGTGTATAATCTAGGCGCCGCGTTTAGCTTCCTTGCAGGTGCGGAAGGCTGGCAACGCTGGTTATTCAGTGGCTTGGCAGTGGTGATCTCGGGCATTTTGCTGGTAGCGATGGCAAAAACACCAGCCAGATTATCGCTGACTAATCTGGCATACAGCCTTGTGATTGGTGGTGCTATCGGAAATTTGATTGACCGTATTGTGTATGGTCATGTCGTCGATTTTCTCGACTTCCACTGGCAGGAAGCCTATCGGTTTGCCACCTTCAATGTGGCAGATATGGCCATCACTTGTGGTGCGGCACTGATTATTTTGGACGGTTTTATTAAGAAACCCGCCGATAAATAACAAGCGATTAACATCAGCTGATAAGATAAGCCGGTAATTTTTACCGGCTTTATTTTTACGAGTTTAAAGGGGACATCATGAAAATTCTGTTAGCCAATCCACGCGGTTTTTGTGCCGGAGTCGATCGGGCGATCACCATTGTCAAAAATGCCCTGCATAAATTTGGCGCACCGATCTATGTTCGCCATGAAGTCGTGCATAACAAATATGTTGTGGATGAGCTGAAATCGATGGGCGCTATTTTTGTCGATGAGCTTGATGAGATCCCTGATGGCAATACCGTGATTTTTTCGGCACACGGTGTGTCTAAAGCCGTTCGTGAAGAAGCAAAGAAACGTGGTTTGCAGGTCTTTGATGCCACGTGTCCGCTGGTGAGTAAAGTCCATATGGAAGTGCATCGCGCCAGCCGGAAAGGTCAGGAGGTGGTATTGATTGGGCATAAAGGCCACCCAGAAGTGGAAGGTACTTTAGGCCAGTATGATGAAACTGGTGTTGGTATGTATCTCATCGAAGATGCTTCACAGGTGAATTCGCTTCCTATTCAGCAGCCAGAGAATGTCAGCTTTGTAACGCAAACCACATTGAGTGTTGATGAAACCCGGGATGTGATTGATGCTCTGCGCGATACGTTTCCGGCCATTCAAGGGCCGCGTAAAGATGATATCTGTTATGCCACGCAAAACCGCCAAGATGCTGTTCGTGCATTAGCGCCACAAGTTGACGTGTTGCTGGTGGTCGGGTCGAAAAATTCCTCTAATTCTAATCGATTACGCGAATTAGCAGAACGTCTCGGTACCAAATCCTATCTGCTCGATGATGCATCACAATTACAAGAAGAGTGGTTTAGCAATGCCACTAGTGTTGGCGTGACCGCGGGTGCCTCGGCGCCGGAAGTATTAGTGCAAAGTGTTATCGATAGGCTCTATCAACTAGGCGGCAGTAATTTAGAACAAATGGATGGTGTGCTAGAAGACACCGTGTTTGAAGTGCCGGTGGAGTTAAGATTGCATACTGAATAGTGAAAAATCATGCATAAGTCATGATTACCACTTAAATCTAAAGGTTTATGATTGAAACTGATTGAGTAATATATAACCATAGAAGGATTCATAATGCTCACCTAAAATAATAATAAGGGATAGAAATGTTACCGCCCTCGAAAGGACTCACATTACTTGAGTTACTGATCGCCATTGCCATATTTGCCATCATTGCAGTATTAGGCGTTCCTTCCTTTTATCATTATCTGGACTATCAGCGTGCGCAGGCAGTTTTCAATGATCTGAGATCAAATCTGCAAACTGCCACTATCGAAACTAAAACCAGACATAAATTTGTGTATGTTTGCCCTAGTTCTAACGGGTCTACATGTAGCGGCACAGATTGGCGTTCTCGCTATATTGTTTGTGTTGATAGCAATTCCGATCAAACTTGTGATGTTGTTTTGAAAACAGCAAACGCAAGTAGCCTTCAGTCCATGACCGTGAATGTATCTGCAGCTTTAGTTGCTGGGGCGTTAAGATTTCATCCCGGCGGTGGAAACAACACGACATCATTCTCGCTTTGCAGCAAGTTTCATGAAAATTCAGAGAAATTTGAGATCAATAGTTTCGGTTCTGTATCTGCAAGCGAACTAACGGCCGCAGAGTGCCCATCATCTTGATTTGTGGAATAAAAAATGAAAAAAGAAACGGGTGCAGGAATGATAGAAATTTTAATTGCCTTAGTTATCTGTGCTATTGGTGTGTTGGGTTTAATGGCTTTACAGACAAACTCAGGTAAAAGTATTCAAATGACAAGATTTCATCAGCAAGCCAATATGGCATTAAGCGAGTTATCTGCTGTTATTGTTGCTAATTCTGTAGCTGCAAAAGTTAATCAATTTGATGTTAATAATATTGCATCTGGAACGGATATTACTGCTGCAAAAAATTGTAGTGGCGTAAATGTTTGCACGCTCGCGGAACGAGCAAGCTATGAGTTAGCTGTTTGGTTCTCTTCGCTAAAAACAAAAATCACATCACCACGATTAAGAATAGTGACTAGTCCTGAAAATAATGGCGCCAAAATTTCTGTGCAGTTAGTTTGGGATGCCAATTTAAATCAGTGGAGTGAGGCTTCATTACCTGTTGGTGATGTTTGTGTAGCTAAAGATTCTAATTACCCTTGTATTGAATATTCATTATGGGTGAATTAATGAAAAACAAAAACTCTGGTTTTAGTCTAATAGAACTAATGGTTGCATTGGTTATTGGTTTGTTAATTATGTCTGGGCTCTATTCTTTATTCAGTGGGAATCAAAAAACAATATCCTTGATGAGAGTCAATGGGCAGATTGTGCTTGACGGTGATAAGTCGATGAATGTCATTAATAACTATATTCAGTATGCTGGTTATCGAGATTATACACAAATAAGAAACCAACAATATTTACCAGCAGCATCTGCTGCTGGTGTTACATGGAATGCGAAACAATTTATTCATGGTAATGATCAAGTTACAGGTTCAGCATCAGTGAAAAACAATACAGATGATCTTTTTATTCGTTACTGGGGCTCTGGCTCAACAACTGATGATACGATTTTAAACTGTCATGGTGCTGGTGTTGCTAATACTGTAATTAACACAGCACATATCTTTGTTGATAACTCAAATAATTTAAACTGTTTTGATGTTATAAATAATGACAATACGGTTATAGCCTCAGACGTTGAAAACTTACAAATAAGATATGTTTTGAAAAATGGCACATCTATGATTTATAAAGAGCCACCTCTATCAATTGGCGAATATGAATCGGTTGTAAGAATAGAGGTTGCTTTAGTCATGGCTGCTAATTTTGATAATAGTTTGTCAGGCGCATCAAGTTATTCGATCTGGGGGACAAGTTATGCTGTCGCCACTGATGATTCTCATCGCTTACGTCATGTATATACCAACTCAATATTGGTGAGAAACTAATGAATATACAACAGAAAGGATTTGCCTTAATTGGGGTTTTGATTTTTTTAATTATCATGTCCATCATGGCTGTTAGTCTAGGTAAGTTTTCTATTGGATTTCAACAAGGTGCATCAGCTAATAGCAGTAGTTTATATAGCAATGCATCGGCAGATAATGGTGTGCGTTATGCACAATATATTATTTATAACCAACCTGATAAATTAAAAGTTGGAGCATCTGGTGCGATAGCGACTAATGTACAAACTGATAATTGGTGGCTAACACCCACGAACTGGAGTTGTGCATCATGTGCAACTAAATCAGAGGTGTTGACGGTTGACAACAGAGCTACAAATTATCATATAGAAAAATTAGATAAATCCTATCTTAATATGGAAGCTGATGATGAACACGGTATCGTCTATTACCGCATTTTATCAAAAGCATCAGGGATGGGTTCTGCAGAAACTATTTTGATTTCTTATTCTGGTTTATTTGAGTAACGACATGAAAAATAAAAAAGGTTTTACGCTGATAGAATTGATGATCGCAGTAGCGATTGTGGCTATCTTAACTGCAATTGCATATCCATCTTATATGCAACATATCCAGTCTGCCCGACGGGAAGATGCTAAAAGGGCGCTATTCTCATTGGCACAATCGATGGAGAATTTTTATGCCCTTAATATGACATATGTAGTGCCTGGTCTAACGGGCATTCCTTCAGGGGCATCGACTACCGTCGCTGACGATGGACATACATATTATGATCTAAGTGTGAGTGGTGCGACACAGAGCAGTTATCAGGTTGTAGCAACACCAACCGCTGGATCAGCTCAGGCTGGCGATATGTGTGGCACTTTACGACTGAATCGTAATGGTTCAACAAGTGCAGCCCAAGCTACGTGCTGGTAAATAATCGAATCGGCGGGATATATTATGAAAATAAAAAATAAACTAATAACAATCATGACACTGTTATTGATGTCATCTAGCTCGTATTCAGTTGATGTTAATTTAAGTACAACACCACTGTTTCTTGGTGGGCAGGCGGCCCCCTTAGTGATGTTGGTTATGGGGCGTGACCATACGTTGTATTATGAAGCTTATAATGATGCAACTGATCTGAATGGCAATGGTGCTATCGATGAGTATGAAACCCGTTATGCACCAAAATCAACATCATCGTATTATGGTATTTTCGATTCTAATCTTTGTTACGACTATGATTTTCAAGAAAACTATTTTAATCCTGTTGCAAAAGCAAATACAGATAAATCGTGTACTGGTAGTCACTGGAGTGGTGATTTCTTAAATTATCTGACCACAGCCCGTATTGATGCTGTCCGGAAAGTTCTGTATGGCGGTCAGCGAGATATTGATACCTCAACAGAAACAAGATTGCGAAGAACTCAACTACCGCATGATGCGCATAGTTGGGGGAAGGTTTATTCAAATGAAATGAAAACTAAATCGAATTACCCATTCGACCTTTCACAATATTCACCATTGCCAACTATAACGGATCAAGAGCAAATATTTTTTGCCAACACATCAATGAGCTATAGTAATAATAATGGTAATGGTAATAACTCAGTCACTACGAGTGAGCCACTTTTAAGAATTCTTATTCTTCCTAAAAAAAACAGCTCTGGTAATGACATAAAAATATGGAATTGGCTAAGTAAAGAACAGCCAGTCGCAGATAACTACATATTGGACTATGACAATATTACAGTGAATCCTGGTAATTCATTTGCATCTGCAAATAGCAAACAGGTTAAAGATATTTTCGTTCGAGTTAAATCTTGTGTGCCAATTTCTGGTTATTATTCACCTGAATGCAAGTCGTATAGTGATTCTTATAAGCCAGAAGGATTATTACAGAAATATAGTAATAGTATGCTGTTTGGCCTGTTGACGGGCTCTTATAGTAATAACAAACAAGGCGGAGTTGTTCGTAAGGAAATATCATCATTATCAGATGAAATTGATAGTGGCACTGGGCAATTTAACTTCAATAAAACCGCAACAACAGCACCATCTATTATCAAAAACATAAATAACCTCGTGGTAGCTAAATTTGATTATGCTAATCGAAACTATAGCAATTGTGGATGGATTACCACTCGGATAATGAATAATGGGGAGTGCCATGATTGGGGTAGCCCTTTAGCAGAAATGCTTTACGAATCAGTTCGATATTTTACGGGAGTTCTACAACCAACACCGAAATATAAATATACGGATGACCAATCGGTTGATGCATCATTGGGGTTAAATGAGGTAAACACATGGACTGATCCATTTACTGCCACTGGTGCTGGTGTATGTTCCAAGCCGGTTGATCTTATTATTAATAGTTTAACACCAAACTTTGATTCGGATCAGATACCAGGTGCAAATGCTAAATTTATAGATGGAACCTACACAGATAATGGTCAAAATGGAACGCTTTACTCTGGTTTGACATTTAATGCAACAACCAGTACAGATATTATATCTTCTAACGAAGATATCAATGGTCACTCGTATTTTATTGGTGATGATGGGTCCAATACAGAGTTGAATGCACCCACAGCTAAATCAGTATCATCATTATCTGCCGTGCGTGGATTATCACCAGAAGGTCCTGGCCAACAAGGCAGTTATTATTCTGCTGGAGTTACTTATTTTGCTCATATCAATGATATTCACAAAAATAATGCTACGGATAAGGGTATCCAGAGTTTAACTACACATGTTGTTGGTCTCTCTTCTCCGTTACCACAAATAAAAATCAACGTGAATGGTCATATTGTAACAATGGTTCCTGTAGCTAAGTCAGTAGGTGGCTCTAGTATTTTATCGGAAGAAGGTTCTTTTCAGCCAACGAACCAAATTGTTGATTACTATGTTGAGTCGCTAGGTGACACCAGTGGATCATTCTTAGTTAATTTTGAAGATGTAGAACAAGGCGCTGATCATGACATGGATCTTATTGTGCGCTATGCATATTCAGTAAACAATGGTGTATTAACATTAACTACTAGAAGTACTTATGCCGCTGGCGGTATCGTTCAGCATGCAGGGTATGTTATTTCAGGCACAGATAAAGATGGCCTCTATTTAGATGTAGGAGATGATTCTGCTGGTTCTAACGACGTTAAGTATTATCTCGATACGCCATCTACAACCCACTATCTATCCAGAAAAGCGCTAATTGCTCAAAATATATCAGGACAAAATGGTTTCGTACCATTTAAGACGGATGTAGTAAGGACTTTTACTGGTTCAGGTTCTGCTGCTAATTTCTTGCCATCTCCACTTTGGTATATTGCTAAATGGGGGGGGTTCACCGACACTACGACGACAGGGCATACAGCTAATATTCCCGATTCGGGAGAATGGGATAGCCTCTCGACAGGTCAGCCAGATAATTATTATCCGGTAACGAATATGAGTAACCTGCCTACTTTATTAGGGCAGGCTTTTGCTAATATTGCTGCTGGCTCTAAGACCACAACAGCTTTAGCTTACAGCAGTCCAATACTTACCACGGCCAGCACAACCTATGCCTATAAAACATCGTTCAATAGCGATAATTGGACGGGCGATATAAAAGCTTATCAGATAGATAGTAATGGAACTTTAGCCACTAATGCGACCTGGAGCGCAAGTTCTCAATTGGATGTTGCTACGGTTGCAACTCGTAAAATATTCACTTATTACAAAAATGGCGCAACGGTGAATAAAGTCGATCTTAGTGCCCCATCTACTACATCAGGTAGTACATCAACCCTATCTGCTGCTCAAATTACAACCTTGCTCGCTGATGCCAGTTTGACTAGTACCACTACCAATATACAAAATTTGGTTAACTATTTACGTGGCGATAAAACCAATGAGGGCACCGATTCTGGGAAATTTAGAGTCCGTAACCATCGGTTAGGCGATATTGTTGATTCAACCCCAGTATCTGGTACGAGTATTACGGATTCACGTAAATTTGTGATAGTTGGCGCCAATGATGGCATGGTACATATTTTTGATGCAGACACAGGCAATGAAATCTTTGCCTATATGCCGACCATTCCAACGGCGGTAAATAGCAATCATTCAAGTGTCGCCGCGCTGGCAAAACAGAACTATTCTCACCAGTTCTATGTCAATGGTGGTATTAGCCTGACCAAGGTAACATCAGGTGGTACGACAAAATTGATTGCAATCGGTACGTTGGGGCAGGGTGGGCAAACAGTATATGCTCTTGATCTAACTGATTTAAGCAGTCCAACCGCTACAACTAATTTACTTTGGGAATTTACCGATCCAGAGTTGGGATATACCGGAGGTACACCATCAATTGTAACGTTGAAAGATGGAACGACGAAAGCAGTTGTGTTTGGTAACGGTTATAACAACACCCAAGCGGATGGTTCTGCGTCAACAACGGGAAATGCCTTCATTTTTGTGGTGAATGCGCTGACTGGGACATTAATTTCCCACCTCGATACGACAGTGGGGGCTTCAGCAGATCCTTTGGAAAAATCACGTGCCAATGCGATGGCTCAGCCCGTCGTGCTGGCGGATAATGTGTATTCATCTAGTGGTGTCAGAAAAGCGAAAGCTATTTATGCAGGCGATTTATTCGGTAATCTCTGGAAATGGAATATTGATGATACGGCCAGCACGAATTGGGCTCCGGGGTGGGGCACAGCAGCTGCGCCGTTGCCAATTTTTGTTGCGAAAGATGCAAGTGATAATAGACAACCAATCACAACCAGACCAAGTTTAGCGATGCATTCGTCAGGCGATGGTGTCATGGTGTTGTTCGGTACAGGAAAATATGTTGAATCAACAGATAACACTTATGATTTACCGACGAGTGGAACGCCGACTACCTTTGGTATTCAATCGTTCTATGGCATTCGAGATTATAAAGATAATGTGGGGATAGGTTCGTTAATATCCAGAAGCGATTTACAACAGCGAGTCATTACCGCTGAAATCAAAATTGGGGATAATTATAAGCGGCTCATTGATACCAGCTCAGATATGGTTACATTACCTGCAGCAATTGATTGGAGTACAAAAAAAGGCTGGTATCTGGATCTAAGCAATAGTAGTGCGGAAATATTAGGTACTGGCGCTGCTGCAAAAAGTGTTAATGGTGAACGTTCAGTGACGAATAGCAGTGTCTCTCTACAGAAACTTGCATTTACTACGTTGATTCCAGGTACCGATGTTTGTGCTGGTACAAATTCAGGTTGGTCAATGGAACTTAATGCATCTGAAGGTACTTTATATGTTCCTCTAACAAAGGTCGTCAGTCTGCAAGATGAAAGCACTATCTCCTACTTGACGAGTCAAAAAAACACAAATGGAATTTTATCGTCACCCAGTAAGGTATATTCTAATGATGGCAATTCAGTGCATTCAGTAAATCAGGTTGTATCGAGTAACGGCGATGTTGGAACTACGACAGGCGATACTATTGCTTCTAAACAAGAATCCTGGAAACAGGCTTATTAACAATTGGCAATGTCTATTTTAAAGGGGCGAAAGCCCTTTTTTTTATAAATATACCTGTTACATTTTTTTCTCTGTCTGAAATGGCAGCCGTCGTTTTTAAATGAATT
>Ga0183099_1000873_pt1 | contig 19269 bp, 16 predicted proteins | sample Biomet1_FD_127788 | JGI IMG/M metagenome (GOLD analysis project Ga0183099, IMG submission 127788) | Microbial communities from bioreactor (seeded with anoxic lake sediment) at LBNL, California, USA - Biofuel metagenome 1 | ecosystem: Engineered > Bioreactor > Anaerobic > Unclassified ... | reverse complement strand
CCTACTCCCCTGTGTGCCTTGTGAATGGAAGCGGCGAAATCGAGCTTTATCAACCGGCCGAAGACCGCATCTTTACGCAGGAGATGAACCGGTATTCCGAGCAGTTTTTCAATTCGGTCGGCAGCATTCACGGATTCATACTCAAAGGGCGATCTCCGTCCTGCGGCATAAAGGATGTTAAAATCTATGCAAGCGCGGAGAAATCCTCCAGCTCTCAAAAAGGCGTTGGCATCTTCGCCGCGCAAGCGATCAAGCGCTATCCCAACCTCCCGATTGAGGAGGAAGGGCGATTGACGAACTATGCCATCCGCGAGCACTTTCTGACCAAACTCTATACCATGTTTCGATTCCAGACGGTGAAACAGGCCTGCTCTATGAAGGAACTGGTGCAGTTTCACTCCGAATATAAGTTTCTCCTCATGGCGTATCACCAAAACCAGCTGCGTCTGTTGGGAAAGATCGTTGCCAATCACGAAAATCTTTCGATCGATCGAGTGCTGGAGGAATACGAGCAGCATCTTGGACTGGCGATGCTGAAAGCGCCGAGCAGAAGCAATTACATCAATGCATTCATGCATATCTTCGGCTATTTTTCGGATACAATCAGCGAGAAGGAAAAGCGTTTTTGCTGGACCGATTGCAAAAGTACCGCGCAGGGAAAGTTCACATCAGCGCGATTCAAAACGTCATGCGTGCCTACACCATACAGTGCAACCTAGAATATTTGCTGAATCAGGCGATCTGGTTGCCGTATCCGGAAGAACTGCTGGACATCAGTGATTCCGGAAGATAAGCGCAGGCATCATTCGCTTTTCCCTAGAGAGAAACGCCTGCTTCCAGCAAGTAATCTTTGGTCTTTTCCAGAAGGGCTTTCGCCGCGTCCAGATCCTGGGCGGGAGGCGAGAGCTCTTCTTCTGTTGTCAGGTGAAAAAAGACGTCTGTCGTCTGCGCAAGTTCCGGAGCAGTCCCCAGATCATACAGCGCCTCTGCCGAAACATCTGCGGAATCGGAAAGCCGATCAATGACGTTCTTTTTGTACCAACGATAGAATTTTCCGTTGTCCCTGCCGGTTTGCGTTCGCACCATTCCGGGATGCATCGCGTTGATGGTCACTTGATAGGGCTTTAGCTCTGCGGAAAGGATGTGCATGAACAGCAGCTGCGCGAGCTTTCCTGCGCCATACGCCTGTATGCCGGTATAGTGCCGCTTCTTCCACTGAAGATCATCCAAATCCAATCCCCATGCTGCAAAACGATACGCTTCTGAACTGACCAGTAGAATTCTTCCGGTTTGGTCTTTCTGATATTTTGGAATCAGCAGCTTTGTGATGATCAAGGGGCAAAGATAGTGTACCGCAAAGTTCTCTTCCAGCCCCAGCGGATTCTCTTTGCGCGTTTGCAGGTGAACGCCCGCGTTGTGAATCAGCACATCGATCGGCTCAGCCAACGAGAGCAGATGTTGCGCTGTTTTTTGTATCTCGGATAGATACGCAAGGTCGGCGATGAAATACTCGATCTTGGCGCCGAATTCTTCCGCAATCTCCTTGCGGACTGTCTCCGATTTTTCCGGGTTTCGATTGATCATGAGAATTTTCGCACCCATGGAGGCATATTTGCGGGTGGTATGGTAGCCGATTCCCGATGTTGCGCCGGTGATGACCACAAGCTTATCCCGAAAAGGTTCGGGGTTTGTCTTGGGCTTGCGGCGCATGTTTTTGATCATGGCATTCACGTTGGACCACTTGTATTGCGGCCAGTATTTCTTCATACTCTCGTTCATAAAGCAGCTCCTTTGCGCGTTGATGAAAAGGTGCGGGCGATGATGGATGACTCGCCGGGTTAAGCAAAGAAATCGCAGTTCCACCTATATTGTATTATCACGTGATGTGTGGTTCAATAACTGCATGAAAAAGAAATTTACGACGAAAATCATATTGATACTGCTGCTTGCCATCATGGCGGCAATGATCCTCGGCGCGATTTTCTTCAAAGAGGATTTCGTTGCGCTGATGCAGCAGCCGTTGATTCAAAAACACGCCCGCATGATGCATATCGCAGCTGCGACGATCTTTTTTGCCAATGCGGTGGTGGGAATGATTTGGGAGCGAAGAAGCCTCGCTACGGGCCAAAAAGCGATCGTTTTTTTCACCTACAATACGGTGACGCTTCTGGATTCCGTGCTCTCTTCGCCTTTGATCATTCTCACGCTGATCGGAGGACTTTCTCTGAGTTTCCGGCTTGGCGAACTGATGCAGATTGGCTGGCTGTCCGTGAGCTTTCTGCTGTTCTTGCTCTCGGGTTTTATTTGGGTCATCACCGATATTCCGACACAGTACAAGGTAAAGCGGCTGCTCGCGAGCATTCCGGCAGAAGAGCAGTCTCTTCCCGCGGAACTGGTTCGGATCATGAAGCTGCGCTGGTGGATCGGCATCGCAGGCGTTTTGCCTCTTGTCGGAGCCTTTATTCTGATGGTGTACAAGCCGGAGATGATCCCCGTGGCAAGTTGGTTCCACTAAAAAAGCGATCCGTTGGCGATGCCGCGCTTCTCTTCCGTCATTGCTCAAGCAAGATACAGCACCCCAAAACGCTTCGCGATTTCTTCAATTGAAAATTGATCCAATACAGTACGCTGACCCGCGTGCTGTATTTTTTTTGAAGTGTTTCGGCTGCAACATGGATTAATAGATTACTCGTTGCAGATCCGCCATGATCGTAGATTCGTTCGCAATATCGATCAAAAACCCATTGGTGCTATCCTGAAGATGAGTTTTACGCCGCACTTGACAGGAACAAACGCTAAAAATCCTTCCGAACATACCGTTCGATCTCATTTGGTTATGCGGGGCGTTGCCATTGAATAGTGTCGCTCTTCACGTAAAGGCCATGCAACTTTCGCACCGCTTGACGACCCGTGCCGTTCACGAGAGTAAGGTTGCCCTTGCCGCTTGTTGTTCCGTGCATGAAGGGAAGATGCACAACATCCGGCTAGTTCTCAACTGTTCGTGTACGATGTCACTCCAGGGTTCGGAGAATTCACCATAACTAAAGCCATTTGTTGGTGTGCTTTTTTCAAGACCGGAGGCACTGAACCGTTGCCTTTTTTTGCGCTTCTATATCACTGCAACCCTTGCCTTCACGTTTGTGCCGTTTGCAGGGATGAGGACTACCTTGCCGCTGGTATCGCAATGAAATTTACGCAACGGGCACTGTATATGGTTCTCCGCGACTCCTCGGGGCAAAGGGAAGCACCTTGTTAGCAGCACCTGTCGAAGACGCAAGACACCTCGCCCGCATCGTCGCACCAGACGACGATCTTCTGCGATTGGCGTGTGATGCCGATCATCCGATCCTTTTTCAACTGCTATGAGCTGAGCACGGCATACCATTGATTTTGAATCTTGAGAATTCCTGCGTTCACATCGTATCCGGTTTCGATTTGGCTAAACGGTGGCTTTGCATAGGCGATCTATTGCTTGGGAGAGGTTGGTTCGTCTTGCGTTGGTGCGGCTGCCGAGCAGCCGGGGTCGCTCAGAAAACAACTGCGTCCGAATACATCGACACCAATGTCGGATAGATCAGCTTGTGAAATATGATCTGGCAGCCGATGCTTCTTTTGAAGCCTGATCAGATAAACGGTTAAGACACCCAACAAAAGCGCGGACAAAAAGCCCGGCGCTGCCGACGACAAACTGCCGATCAACCAGCCCCCCAATGCAGGCGCAACGATACGGGTAATGCTTTCCAAAGCGGCCGATATCCCCATGATTTCACCGGTTTCGTTGACCGGAACGGCCTTGGATAATCCCGACCGCAGCAGTGTGCTGAGGATACCGCTGGAGAGTGACAGTGGTATGAGAACGATCATGAGAACAACCACATTCGGCGAAAGGGCCCATCCTATATAAGACAACGTCAGCGTGATCAGAGCAAATCGCACCAGTACGTTTTCGGGAAACCGTTTTGTCAATATGCCCATACCGCCGCCCTGTACTCCGGCGACCAGAACGCCCACGTAGGCCAATATGAACCCCGTAGATTGAGCGGACAGTGCCAGCCGTTGCTTGGTAAACAGAGAAAACACCGACTCGAACATGGCCATCGACAGGCTAAAAACGATCATACTGCTTAAAATCGGTCCGGCGATTGGCTTGGAGAACGCGGCGGTCAGCCCTTTTAACGGATGCTTGCGTTTTACTTCGGATAAATGGTGCATCCGCTTTTCTTTCGGCAGTGATTCGGGCAGCAGGAATGAAATCAGAATCAAGTTTATGAACGATAAGCCCGCCGAGACGAACGCAGGCACGGCGTACCCCCATTGACTTAAAAAACCACCGGAAGCAGGGCCTAAAATGAATCCGAGGCCAAAAGCTGCGCCGATCATGCCCATGCCCTTTGCACGGTTTTTTTCATCGGTCACATCGGCGATATAAGCTTGCGCGACCGTGATATTCCCACCGGTCAGCCCATCTAAAAATCGGCTGATCATGATAATGGCGATGCTGCGCGCAAATCCCAGCATGAGCAGGGATAAGAACGTTCCGGCAATACTGAACAAGAGCAGCGGCTTTCTTCCAAAGCGATCAGAAAAGCGTCCGACAATTGGCGCTCCCAAAAACTGACCCAACGGATAAGCGGCACCGATCAAACCGATGATGGCAGGCGAGGCTCCCCAATTGGAAGCAATATAAGGCAGCAGAGGTAATATGAGGCCAAAGCCGAGCATATCTACAAATACGACTGAAAAAAGGGGAAGCAAAGGTCCTCTCTGTTTCACGGCAAACCTCCTGTAAGCAATATGTTGGGTGTTTGATTCCGATGTGCTAGGAATACGCCTGATCCATGGGAGCTTCGAAGAGGGGTGTTTCACGAGTGAGATTATTATAAGAATGTTATAGCATCTATAACGGTTTCTATCAATGATCGAGCTTTCTTTTGTGACCAGGAAACTACAATAGTAAGTCGAGTAGTTCAGGTGTTCCCTAGATTGTAGCATACTCTATGCGAGAAGGGACGGTATTCTACCCCCGATATGGCTTACCCCGCCGGGGAAATTCACAGGCAATGCTTCGTGACGGCCCGGAATTGATTTGCGGCAAAATAGAAATTGAACTAGCTTACCGAAAACGGACGCCTCGCAGCGATCAACTGCGAGGCGTCTTATCGTTTTGGCTGCTTTGGATGACAACGGTTGCCAATGAAGCCGACCAACAAGTTGCTAAACGACGTCATATCATTTGTCAAAAGCTGATGCCGTTAGGTTGTATGCCAATTCAAACTGCTGGCGTTGGAGATTCTTTTGCGTTCCTGAAAATCCGAAATTCGATATGGATCGGATAAGGTTTGGCCAATCGAACCTACTTCAAACGAAGTTTACGCCATGCGGAGAAATAAATTTTTATTTCACGCTGCATGCAATACATCTCGAAACACACAAGAATAATGAACGATAAATACATATATCAGCAATAATTCTCGCGATATGTAATAATATTTCATGTAATTGCGAAATAATCGCCAAATTCAGTTGACAAGTGAAATTCTATTTCATATAATTCAAACATAAAACAAAACGTTCTTGAATGAGAGAAATAATATTTCACATCTATAAAGAAGGATACACATGGAATTCGAATACTCTGTTTTAGAAAACATTCGTATGAATTATGAAGAGATATTTTCGGCTGAGAGAAAAGTAGCCGATTATATCCTGCGCGAACCGGAAAATACGGTGCGTATTAATGTTTCTGAACTTGCCGAGGCAAGCGGAGCGAGCGACGCGACGGTGATCCGCCTCTGTAAGCATTTGGGGTATAAGGGTTTTTATCAAATGAAGCTGCAACTGGCGCACGACCTCGGACGTGACCAGTTACTCAGCGGCAATATTCAGGCGGGCGATTCCGGCAACTGGGAAGATGTACTCAAAGAAGCCGCCGCCAACATCATTCAAACAAAGAACAACATCAACAACGAATCGTTGCAAAAGTGCGTAGAACTGATTCTGAAGTGCGACACGGTGCATCTGGTCGCCATTGGCAACTCGATCCCCTCTACGCTGGATTTTGCGTTTCGCCTTGGTCGCCTCGGTATCCGCTCCACAAGCTCGAGCATATCGGAGCATCAGATCAACAATGTCGATCTGGGAACGAAGCGTGATATCGTCATCGGCATCTCCCATTCCGGTAGTTCCAAGCAGGTGCTGCTCGCACTGGAAGTTGCAAAAAAGCGGGGCATGACCACGCTTGCGATCACCGATCAACTTCGCACGCCGATTGAAAAGGAAGCGGACGTTACGCTCAGCACTGGAATAGAGTACTCCAGCGTATATATCTTCGGTGCTGCGTCGCATATCTACATCACTGCAATCTTGGATATATTAATCTACCAGCTCGACCGGGCAAAAAAAGACGCGGCGAAAAACGCTTTGGCAGACGATGTGGAATACTTGCTGTCTGAGACAAAGCTCTAATTCGGAGGACAGGATGGCATACCAGGACAGATACGCCGAATATCTCCATAAGATGAAGCAGGATATTCATCAGTTGGCGGCAAACGGGAAGCGTATCGTAATTGGCTACACCAGTGATCTTGACGTGGTTCTTCGTTGGGACGACACCACGTTTTCCAACATTCTCTCGACCTACTTAAAGCACGAGCCTGACGTTCAGCCCGGCGATGTGATCGATTCGATGGAAGCATTCGCCAGAATCGTCAGCCATTATATGATTCATGGCCTGGGCGGAGAAATTGACATCACCAACATTCAAGTTTGCAAATATCTCGAAACACAGTTTCACACGGAGTATGCGCTGGGCGGAACCTGCGCGCAAGGCGCGGCGGCGCTGAATGCCGTCGGGTTCCCGGTGCTTGCGCATATAACGGATCGATCCACCGAGGTCTGCAAGCGCATGAGCGGGCAGGGACTCGAAACGGTTTCAGAACATGGCGTCGTTCCCATGCTGCAAAGCGCGACAACCGAACTTCCTGTGCGGCACATGATTTTGCAATATCCCAAGGGCGCAACGATTACGGTGAATGGGAAAACCTTTCAAGCGCCGGTGTCCAATCGCCTCATCATGGACTTTGACACCATCCATAAGACAATGCCGGTGGACCGCGTGTTTTATGATTTCTGTGAACACCATGCAGACCAGGTTTTAGTTTACTGCGTTTCCGGCTTAAATGGCATTATTGATGAGCGGATCATGGCGGAAAAGGTTGACGAGCTGGCGAAGCACTTTCAAATCGTAAAGAGCGCAAACCCCGATTGTAGGATCTATCTTGAGGGCGCTTGCTATCTAAACCCGGAACTGAAGAATCTGGTGTTCGATCGCCTCTCGAACGTAGTGGATTTTTACGGTATGAATGAGGAAGAACTGGTGGAGCATGCACAACGCTTTGACCAGCAAACCAATAAGGAAGATCTTCCCTCCGTGTTGAGCGCGCTGGGTCTGCTCCTGAAACAATATCCTGTTCGAGGCATCGTATTGCACACCAAGGATTACGCAATGTACTTCGGCCAAAAGATTGCCCACGCGGATCTGGAAAAAGGATTGACGCTTGGCAACCTGATGGCGGCGACGAGGGCGAGAACAGGCCGTTACGGATCGTACGAAGATTGCTGCGATAGCATGAAACTGGCGCTCAGTCCTGATGGAATTCGCTTTGCAGAGCAAATCGCACAGTTGCAGCTGGAACAAACCGTTTGCATCGTGCCATCCAGATACATGGAGCACCCCAAATATACCATAGGGCTTGGCGACACATTCATGGCAGGATGCCTGACGGCATTTGTTCGGTAAAAGGAGGAACGCAGCTTGGCATTGCTGATGGGGATCGACCTTGGCACTTCCGGCCTAAAGACCATCATCATGGATGAAACGGGCGAAGTGAAAGCGCTCAGCAAGCGTTCCTATGTGTTTGACTCTCCGCATAGCGGATACGCGGAACACGACCCTGAAGCATGGTGGAACGCGTGCGCGGGAACGATTCAAGAGTCGCTTGCACTGTGCGGATGTTCATCAGACGAGATCGTCGGCATCAGCTTTTCCGGTCAGATGCACGGGCTGGTCGCGCTCGATCGGAATCTTCAGCCTGTGCGGCCCGCGATTCTACACTGCGACGCCCGCTCCGGCAGGCAGGTGCAGGAGATGCGGCGCAGGCTCGGGCCGGAAGGCATTCGCGCGCTGGTGATGAACCCGATCTATACCGGATTTCTACTTCCCTCGCTGCTCTGGGTGCGGGAAAACGAGCCGGAACTCTTTGAAAAAATACGATATGTCTGCTTGCCGAAGGACTACCTGAAACTGAAAATGACCGGCGAGCTCTCCACAGATTTTTCCGATGCATCGGCAACGCTGGCGTTTGACATCAAGGCAAACAAATGGTCCGGCGAAATTCTCAACCTCATGGAGATACCGGTTTCCCTTTTCCCGGACTGCTACGAGACAACGCAGCATGTCGGGTGCGTGAGCCAGGCGGCAGCGCGGGAGACGGGGCTGAAAGCCGGAACAATCGTTGCGGCGGGTGGCGGAGATCAGGTGATGCAGGGCATCGGCAACGGCATGGTGAACGTTGGAGATGCGACGGTGAACATCGGCTCCAGCGGACAGGTCAGCTTCCAAATCGACCGGCCTGTGCTGAATCCGGACCTGAACACCAACATGTTTTGCGGGTATCAGCAGGGGAGATGGATTCTCTTCGGCGCGACGATGTCCGCCGGGCTTTCGCTGGAATGGTGGCACAAAAACGCTGGCGATGGGGATTATCAATCGCTTGATCGTGAAGTGGAAGAGACGGAGCTGGGCAGCGGCGGATTGCTCTTTCTGCCCTATCTCAACGGGGAACGCACGCCGCATGTTGACCCGGATCTGAGCGCCGCCTTTCTAGGATTGAACATCGGAACCACCCATGCGCACATGACGCGCGCCGTGATGGAGGGGGTTGCGTATTCGCTGGTGCAGTGCATCGAAATCTGCGGGAATCTCGGATTTCACGCAACATCGCTTGTGGCCTCCGGCGGCGCTGCGCGCAGCAAACCCTGGCTGCAACTGCAAGCGGACATCTACAATACACCGCTTCGCATCTCCCAAACACAGGAACAGGCAGGGCTTGGCGCGGCGATTGCCGCGGGCGTAGGCGCGGGCGTCTACGAAGACTTGAAGGCGGGCTGTCAGGCTGCGGTGCGCTACCAAAGCGAGATAGTTCTACCAAATCAGAAACGACATGAGCTCTATCTACGATATTACGAACTCTATCAGGAAGCAGCGCGCGACAACCGGAAAATACTAGACAAACTCACGGCAATAGGACGCAGTTAACAGAAACGCAGAAGAAAACATGGAATGATCGTGCAAAAACGTTTAGAAATGAAGTGATATCTTTGAACGCTATGAACAACACAAACGAAAAACCTGAGTATATCCTGGACTGCAAAGGCATCTCCAAATCCTTTGGCGGAACGCACGCGCTGCAAGGGGTTCAATTGCAGGTGCGTCCCGGAGAAGTACACGCACTGCTCGGCGAAAACGGCGCTGGAAAATCGACGCTCATGAAGATCATCATCGGCTTGCAAAAAGAGGATGCCGGCGAAGTTCAGTTTGAAGGCAAACCGTACTCCGCCAATGGGCCTTCGGAAGCGATTCGCGCTGGAATCTCGATGATCCATCAGGAGCTGAATCCCGAGCCGTATCTCTCCATTGCCGAGAGCATCTTTCTCAAACGGGAAGATACCCATCAGCACACACCGTTTTTGAACAAATCCGAAACCAATCGCCGCGCGACCGAGCTACTCAAACAGTATCATTTGAACATGAACCCGAAGGCGCTGATGGAATCGTTGACGCTTGCGCAGATGCAGATGATCGAGATTCTGAAGGCGGTTTCCTGCAACGCGCGTCTGGTCATCATGGATGAGCCGACTTCCTCGCTCGACAGCGAGGAAACGGAGCGCCTCTTTCAAACCATTCGCAACCTCAAGGAGCAAGGGGTCACAATCATCTACATCTCGCACCGCATGGAGGAGATATTTAAAATATGCGACTCTTACTCGGTGTTTCGGGACGGGCGCTTTATCGGCACAGGCAAGGTTGGAGAAATCTCTGTCAATGAGCTGATCTCCATGATGGTTGGGCGCAAGGTGGAAAACGTATTTCCCAAGGTGGATTGCCCGATTGGCGACGTGGTATTCAAGGCGGAGGGACTCACCGGCAAGGGATTTCGCGACATCAACTTTGAGGTGCATGCCGGAGAAATCCTCGGTTTCTCGGGGCTCGTCGGTTCGGGACGCAGCGAAACCATGCGTGCGATCTTTGGGCTCGACCCGCTGAAGAGCGGCAAGATGTATCTCAACGGAAAAGAGACCAGGATCAAGAGCCCGCGAGATGCAATATCAAAAGGCATTGCAATGATCAATGAGGATCGCAAGAACTATGGCCTGTGCCTGTTCCGCTCGATCCGCGAGAATATATCGCTGCCGAATCTACCGGCCAGACAGAAGGGCTTCCTGCTGAATCAAAAGCGCGAGAAAAACGAGTGTCGCGTGGTCGCAAAGACGCTCACCGTGAAGATGGCAAGCATCGAGTCGCAGGCATACAGCCTCAGCGGCGGCAACCAGCAGAAGGTGGTCATCGCAAAGTGGGTGCTGGCCGCTCCAAAGCTTCTGATTCTGGATGAACCGACCAGAGGCGTGGATGTAGGCGCAAAATCGGAGATTCATACGTTGATGAGCAAGTTTGCCTCGGAAGGCATGGCAATTATCATGGTCTCGTCCGAACTGCCGGAGGTGATGGGCATGAGCGATCGAATCCTGATTTACCACGAAGGCAGGATCAACGGAGAGGTGATGCGCGCGAACATCTTGAACGCGAGCGAGAACCAGGAAACAATTTTGAGCAAAGAATTCGGCGGGAGATAAAGAAAACCATGAATAAGAATCAAGAAACAAGAGTCCTGGGAATGGATCAACACGAGTTGAATCTCTTTATGAAGCGTTACGGCATAGTGTTCGTCATGCTGGGCATGTTTGTGATATTGATGTTTGCTTCGCCCAACTTTCTGAAGACGAACAACCTGATCAACATTCTGGTTTCCGTTTCGATCAACGGTGTTCTGGCGCTGGGCATGGTGTTTGTCATCACGGCGGGTGGCATCGACCTTTCCATCGGCGCAATGCTTGCGCTGGCGAGTACGACCATCGGCGCGGTGCTCAACCTGACCGGAAACAACCTGTTGGCCTGCATTGCGGCGATTTTGATCTGCGGATTGCTGGGCCTTGTCAACGGCGTGCTGGTTGCAAAATTCAACATGTTCCCGTTTGTTGTCACGCTGGCGAGCCAGCTGGTCATTCGCGGGTTGGGGTTTGTGATTTCGGGCGGATATTCGTTCGCACTGGCAAATCCGAAGTTCTCACAGATCGGACTGGGGAAGCTGTTTCCGCTGATGCCATACCCGGTCATCATCCTGCTGGTGGTGTTCCTGATCTCCTATGTGCTGCTCCACTGGACCAAGTTTGGCCGCTATGTGTACGCGGTGGGCGGCAACATCAACGCGGCAACTGCCTCGGGCGTCAACATTTTCTGGACGCGAACGATGACCTTTGTGATCAGCGGCATCTTTGCGGGCATCGCGGGCATTCTGATGACGGCGAAGATCAACGCGGCACAGCCGAACATTGGTGTTGGATATGAGACGGATGCAATTGCGGCCTGCGTCATCGGCGGTGCCTCATTCGCCGGCGGCGTTTCCACGATTCCCGGCACGCTGGTCGGCATTGTCATCATCGGCCTCATCTACAACGGCATGAATCTTATCGGAATCGAGTCCTACTATCAGACGATCGTCAAAGGTCTTTTGATCATCGGCGCAGTCATGCTCGACATGACGATCAACAAAAAGCGCAGCTAAACCGCGCTTGCGCACATCACATTCAATCTGGATCTTACCCCCAAGATGGGTAAAGATAAATAAAATGGAGGAATAGAAAAAGTGAAGAAAGTACTCGTTCTCATGTTGGCGCTCCTGATGGTGCTGAGCTTCGCGGCTTGCGCTACGCAAAGCGCAACGACGGCTCCTGTCACCGAAGAAGCGACTGCGGCTCCCGAAGTTGCAGCAACCACCGAACCCGCTGCCGCGCCGGCAATTCACGTTGCTTACATCGCGAAAAACACCGTGGACGCATTCCACGCCACGCTGAACGGCGCCGCCAAAGTTGCGCTGGACGCGATGGTTGCGGACGGCACGATTGCCGATTGGCAGCTCTATGATGGTCAGACGGATCCGATCATCCAGACCAACCTGATTGAAGACGCGATCAACAACGGCGCGAACTTCGTCATCCTGCTCCCGGCAGAAGCCGAAGGCAGCGCACCCGTGGTTTCCCGCTGTGCGGAAGCCGGTATCCCGATTATCGTCGTGAACTCCATGACGAACAACACCACCGATCTTGCAACAGCTTTTGTCGGTTCCAATGACGTTCAAGCTGGTGAGATGATGGCGCAGTTCGTTCTGGATAAAGTTCCCGATGGTGGTAAGTATGCGCATATGATGGGTATCGTCGGCAACTCTGCTCAGATCCAGAGAGGCGAAGGTATCGCGAATATCATGGGTGCCCAGAGCACCTGGAGCAGCGTCGGCGATTTCGCGGCGGAGTGGTCTGCCGATAAAGCGGTCAGCTTCGCAACCGACATCCTGACCCAGTACGGCGATGAGATCAAAGCAATCATCTGCGATAACGACGACATGTCGTCCGCAGTCCAGGCGTACTGCAACTCCGTCGGTCGCACCGACATCGTCTGCATCGGCGTTGATGGCAACGCGGGCCCGCTCCAGATGGTGAAAGACGGCACGCTGCTCGCAACCGTTCTTCAGGACGGCGCAGCTCAGGTTACGACCGCAATCTCGCTCATCCCGGACGTCATTGCCGGCAAAACCGTCGAGAAGTCCATCATGGTTCCGTTCACACTCGTCACGAGTGAAAACGTTGACCAGTATCTGAAGTAAGAGTTCCGTTCAACGGATCGACACAACTACGAATGATTGGTTGGGAGCGGCCCTCATACGGGGGCGCTCCCGGCCAAGATGAAATTGTAAAAAACAACCTGAGCATGGGCTCCCGACAAAGGATATCCGGTATGGCATAACCGAATGACATAGCAAAGTCTCAACTTGTGAGAAATTACGGTTTAAAAACCAAGACCTGACATCGAAAACATGTCGGTTTACACATATAAATATTATATTTCAAATATCGGAGGATTGCAACTGTGTTAGTGAATATGAAAGAGATACTCTCTGTCGCAAATGAGAAGAATTTTGCCGTGCCGGCGTTTAATATCGGCACTTGTCAGATAATGAAAGCCGTTGTGGAATGCTGCGAAGAAAAAGGTGCGCCTGTTATTTTTGCGGTTCATCCAAAGGAATTGGCGTTCCAGGGCGACAGCGCAATGGCAGCCCTGCGTGATGCAGCCGAAAAAGCCAAGGTTCCGGTCTGCATTCACATGGATCACAGCGCAACGGTGGAAGAGATCATGCACGCAGTGCGCACGGGTTTTACTTCCGTTATGATCGATGCATCTGACAAACCGTTTGAAGAAAACATGCGGCTCTCAAAGCAGATTGTTGAGCTGGTTCATCCGCTGGGGATTTCGGTGGAAGCGGAGCTCGGCACCATCGGAACCACGGGAAACGACACAGAGGGCGGCACCAGCGAAATCATCTATACCGACCCGGATGATGTGGTCAAGTTTGTCAATGCAACCGGCATCGATTGCCTTGCAATTGCAATCGGCACAGCGCACGGCATCTATCCAAAGGGATTCAAGCCGCATCTGAAGCTCGATCTGCTGACCGATATCAAAAAGAAGTCAACGGTACCGCTCGTTTTGCACGGCGGATCTGCCAATCCGGACGAAGAGATTGCCGAAAGCGTGAAGCGTGGCATCAACAAGATCAACATCTCCTCCGACACAAAGGATGCGATGTATCAAGAGCTGCGCAAGACACTGTTTAACGATCCGAAAATTCGCGAGCCGTTTGAACTCTATGTCGATAGCATTATTGAGATGAAGAAGATCATCAATCATAAGATCGATCTCTTCAACGCGGCAGATAAAGTCAAATACTATAGTTTATAAGAAAACGGAGGCGACGCATATGTCCGGCGATCTGATTCAAAAGATATTCAGCAAGGGAAAAGGCGTACTTCAGCTGACGCCAACCTGGGTGCCGCGTGGTTTCAATGAACCTGGGCGCAGACTCCGTTTGCATCCGGATGATTACTTTGCATTCGGCATGGATCGCGGCGGCATTTGCGAGCGCTGGCTTGGTTCCGTGACCGTTGCACTCAACGGGCCCAAGACCGGCCCGACCGAGGGGATGAGCTATGTTCTGGCAGATGCAAAAACGCGCGAAACCATACTCTTTGCGGATGTGGTGAAGGAACTCGGCGCGGATCTAATCGGCAGCTCACTACAGGAAACCTATGGCACATGGCCTACGTTTGCGAAGATTTACGATTATGATAAGCCCCTGTTTCATCACCTGCATTTGACCGAGGAGCGCGCGAATAAAATCGGGCGGCACGGAAAGCCGGAGGCGTATTATTTCCCGATTCAATACAACGCTTACCTCGGCAAATTCCCGCTGACGTATTTCGGCTTTGATTCCTCTACCACAAAGGAAGAGGTCATGGAATGCATCCGCAACTACGGTAAAAAAGACACGCGCATCACGGAACTATCGCGCGCCTATCGCGTTCAGTTGGGCACCGGCTGGTATCCCCCCGCCGGCGTAATTCACGCGCCCGCGTCCGTGGTGACCTATGAGCCCCAGTGGAACAGCGATGTGAACACGATCATGGAAAATGTCACCATGGGTGAGGTAAACCCCGGAAATCTACTCACCGACTGCCAACCGAAGGACGAAAAAGGCGACGTTGACGCGCTGTTTGCCCAGATTGACTGGGAGGAGAGCACGCGCACCGATTATAAACAAAAGTACTTCCGTGCACCGAAACCCCTGCCGGAGACGCAGATGGGCTTGCTGGAAAAATGGGTGGCCTATGCCAACGAATGGATTGCGGCCAAAGAGGTCACCGTGGCACCCGGCGCTAAGGTGAAGCTCAGCGATCAGGCTTGCTACTGCGCGCTGGTGGTGCAGGGGCATGGCAACTTTGGTGAATTTGAGTGCGAAGCACCCGGTGTGCTGCGCTATGGCGATCTCTCCGGCGACGAGTTCTTTATCTCGGAGTCCGCGGCAAAGAAGGGGATCGTTGTGGAGAACACGAGCAGTTTTGAACCGCTGGTTATCTTGCAGAATTTTGCAAACAACAATCCTGCTGTTCCGCAGACCCTGTAAAGGAGGAAGCACAATGCATTTTAAATTTGGTGTAGATAGCTTCATTTGGGCGGAGAGCTTTGGCGAAAAGGATCTCTGGATCATTCAAAAGGCGAAGGATCTGGGCTTCGAAACGGTCGATTTCGCAATTTCAAATCCGTTTACATTTCCGACCGAACAGGTCAAGGCTGAGCTGGAGCGCGTCGGCATTGACTGCGTTTGCACAACGACGCTGACCACCCAAACGAACCCGATCTCGCCCGACCCGGCGATTCGCGCAGAGGCTGTCAAGGCGATGAAAAAATGCGTGGATATCTGCAATACGCTCGGCACCAAGATTCTCGGCGGCGTGAACTATGCCGCCTGGGGGTACATTACCAAGCGTCCGCGGACGGAAGAGGAATGGAATTGGGGCGTGGAGTGCATGCGCGAAGCGGGCAATTATGCCAAAGCGACGGGCGATGTTATCATTTGCGTCGAGTGCGTCAACCGCTTTGAAACGTTCTTTCTGAACATCGCGGAGGACGCTGTCAAGTTCTGTCAGGATGTCGGCACGGGCAACATCAAGGTCCATCTGGACTGTTTCCATATGATTCGCGAAGAAAAGAGCTTCTCCGGCGCGGTCAAGACTTGCGGCAAGGAATACCTCGGCTATATCCACGTCAACGAAAACGACCGTGGCATTCCCGGTACCGGGTTGGTTCCGTTCAAGGAGTTTTTCCAGGCGGTGGCAGAGGTCGGATACGATGGCCCGCTGACCATTGAGTCGTTTGATCCGAGTTTTACGGAGCTGGCAGGCAATTGCGCCATCTGGCGAACATTTGCGCCAACCGGCGAAGCGCTCGCGACCGAAGGGCTCGCGAACCTGCAGCGGATCGCGGCAGAACTGCAGTAGAAGAAGGAAGTTTATATGAAAGTAATCAAACCCCTCGAGTCGGAAGAAATATTGCAATATGGCGGTGTTGTGCGCCCGGCGCTTAGCGTTGGCGGCGGTGTGGAAATGAGCTGCGGCACACTGACCTTGCAGCCGGGTGAGGCAATGAAGGAAATCGAGAAACACAACTCCGACGAGATTTTCTATATTGCGTCTGGCGAGCTCAAGATTGCGGGGGAGGATGGCAACAGCATCCACGCAAAGACGGGCGAGATTGTGCATTTGCCGAAGGGCGAATGGCATCTTTCCAGCAATCCCGGATCAACACAGACCGTGCTGTTTTGGGTGAACAGGGACTAGTAAGGAGACTATCATGAAAATCGCAATTGGGTGCGATGAAGCAGCTTATCAACTCAAGGCGGCGCTCATTGAGCACCTGAATCAGAGAGATGACATCGAACTGAAGGACTTTGGCGCGAAAGCGGGAGAGGTGATCCTCTACCCTGACGTGGCAAAGGCGGTTGCGGAGGCAATTGCAGCAGGCGAATATGAACGCGGAATTCTTGTTTGCGGAACAGGAATCGGCATGGCGATCACGGCAAACAAAGTGCCCGGCATTCGCGCGGCTGTTTGCCATGATCCGTTTTCTGCGGAACGTTCCAGAAAAAGCAATAACGCGCAGATTATGTGCATGGGCGAACGCGTTATCGGCGTTGAGCTCGCCAAATACTTGCTCGATGTCTGGCTCACATGTGATTTTTCCGGTGGTGGCTCTACACCAAAGGTCAACCGTATTGATGAGATTGACGCTCTGTATCACAGGAGCTGCTGAAAGGAACACCGATGAATCGAATTTTTAATGATCCGAATTATGTTGTTGAAGATATGCTCAAAGGATTCATAAAGGCAAATGCCGGCATCGTTTCCGCAACAGGCAATTCCCGCGTGCTGAAATATAAAGACGCACCTGTGGCTGGCAAGGTTGGAATCGTGACAGGCGGTGGAAGCGGACACAAGCCCGCCTTCATCGGCTACATTGGGAAAAACATGTGCGATGCGGTCGCGGTTGGCGAGATTTTCTCCTCTCCTTCGGCATCCGCGTTTTTGGACGCGATGCGGGAAGCCGATGCTGGCCGTGGCGTCGCTTGCCTTTACGGCAACTATGCGGGCGACAACATGAATGTCAAAATGGCGATGCGCAAGGCGAAGGCGATGGGGATCGAAGTGAAAACCGTGGTTGCCAACGACGACTGCGCCTCCGCGCCGAAAGACGAAATCGAGAAGCGGCGTGGCGTTGCGGGCGAAGTGCTGATGTGGAAGGTAGGCGGCGCAAAAGCTTCCATGGGAGCGGATTTGGACGAAGTGATCGCAGCCGCGCAAAAGGCAATTGATCACACCCGCTCGGTCGGCATCGGCACGGCTCCGTGCACCATTCCGGCGGTTGGACATCCGAATTTTTCGATTGCGGATGGCACAATGGAACTCGGGATCGGGCATCATGGCGAACCCGGCGTCAGCATACAACCACTGGCAACGGCAGACGAAATTGCAGAACAAATGTTGCAATTGATACTGCCTGATCTGCCGTTTGCCGCCGGGGATGAAGTCGTTGTGCTGCTGTCCGGACTTGGTGCAACGCCGGTGATGGAGCAGTATATCGTCTATAACAAGGTAGAAGAAATCCTGACAGAGCAGGGGATACGGGTTCATCGCGCATATGTAGGCAACTATTTTACCTCGCTGGAGATGATGGGGGTTACTTTAACCGTCATGAAGCTGGATGAAGAACTGAAGGAATGCGTTGATTATCCCGCGGATTCTATGGGACTAAAGCAACTGTGAACGGTGAGGGACGATATGACAATCAAAAATAGCGAATCCGGTGGAATTGTTCTGAACCTGATACAAACGATTCATGAAAACGCTGCCTATCTGAGCGAGATCGACGGCAAAATTGGCGATGGCGACCATGGCATCAACATGAACAAGGGCTTCACTCTGTGCGCTCAGCGGCTTGAGGGTCAATCTTTCACGCTCTCTGACGGACTTGCGGTGCTCAGCCGCACGCTTATGGAAGATATTGGTGGTTCCATGGGGCCACTGTACGGCGTCTTTTTTGACGAGATGTCGATTGCCAGTGCCGATTTGACGGAAATCAGCGCGCGCGATTTTGAGACGATGCTGCAAAATGCGTTAGCCGGTATTCAGGACATCGGAAATGCGAAACAAGGCGACAAAACGCTGCTCGATACACTGATACCGGGTGTGGAGGCGTATTCCGCAGCGCTTGATGATGATAAAAACTTCAAGCAGGCTTTGACCGAGTTGCAGACGGCAGCGAAAGCAGGCTGGCAGGCCACCGAAGGCATGGTTGCGAAAATCGGCAGAGCGAGTCGACTTGGAGAACGTTCCCGCGGCGTGCTCGATGCGGGTGCGACCAGCTGCTGGCTGATATTGAACGCAATGGCAGACTCCGTGCTGGCGCTGCTAACTGCTGAAGAATTCGTAAAAAATTGAAACATCACTCAACCACTCATCGATCAATTTCGTTGAACACATTGACGAGTACGCTGATGAAGGCGCTCTTGGCGGCGCTTTAAGTTTACTATTGTCTTTTCTTTGTTGGCAGAGTGAAATCGTTAATTTGTTGTGGGCTGTTCCCCGATAATAGTTCGCTCGAAGTAAAAAGGCTCGATGATTGAACTGCTTCTAGGCCCGGTTTTCGGTCAAATTTAGCCCGGTTAGGTACGCTGGTAGCGCTGTACGGATGGAACTCGTAGTAGTCCCTTCGACAGCGCTCAATTTTATTTCTGGCGTCCTCCTGCGGGCATAATCCAGTTCATATCCAAGCCTAACAGGAAGGCTAACCCGTCGCGAGATGAACGGAAGGCAGAGAAAACTGCGCAGCAAGTGAGCCGGATACACGGATTCGTTCACTATCACGGTCAGCAGAAAGCACCGTTGCACAATCGTATTATTACGATGATATGCTTCGAGTAAGTTTGTGCCGGTGCAAACAGTTAGCCACCTTGCGAAAAAATTATTCGATTGACTATGCATCGAAGA
>Ga0183099_1000872_pt1 | contig 19284 bp, 26 predicted proteins | sample Biomet1_FD_127788 | JGI IMG/M metagenome (GOLD analysis project Ga0183099, IMG submission 127788) | Microbial communities from bioreactor (seeded with anoxic lake sediment) at LBNL, California, USA - Biofuel metagenome 1 | ecosystem: Engineered > Bioreactor > Anaerobic > Unclassified ... | reverse complement strand
GTATTCCCAAATCGGCAGAAATTGCCGATTTGGGAGCCACAAAAAGCTCTGGCGCTGTTGGCTTTGCCGGAATCCGAGCGTGAGCAGTTCGCAGCGGAAAAGCACGTCGTAAACGGCGAGCAAAAGGCCGTGGCGGACATGACGGGCGAGGAGCTGAAAAAGGCCATCCGTGAGCGCGACGAAGCCCAGAAACGGGCGCAGGAGGCACAGGAAGGCTTGTCCGACGCGCAGCGGGAGCGGGATGAAGCTTTGAGCCAACTGGACGGGGCAAAGAAAGCCGGGGAACAGGCTGCCGCAGCAAAGCTGGACGCTTTGAAGGTGAAGTCGGATGGGCTGGAGGAAAAGCTGAAGGCGGCCCGGGAGAAAGAAAAAGAGGCAAAGGCCGGGCTGGAGAACGCCAAGACCGAAAAGGCGGAACTTGAAAAAGAGCTGGAGGAGCTGCGGAAAAAGCCGGTAGACGTGGCGGTGCAGCAGCCCGGCGAAGAAGAGCTGAAAAAGCTCCGGGAAGAGGCGGAGGCTGCGGCGGAAGAAAAGGTGAAGGAAGTCAATGCCTGCCTGATGGAAGCCCAGGCCAGGGCGGATGCGGCGGAAGCCGAGGCAAAAAAGGCCCGGGCGGCGCTGGAGCTGTCCGATCAGAAGATGACGGTGTTTCAGGTGTTCTTCAACGAGTGGCAGAAAACCTATCACGCCATGACGGATGCTCTGAAGCAGGTAAAGGATCCGGAGATCGCCCAGAAGCTGAAAAAGGCCATTGGAACCGCAGCGGAACGAATGGGGGCGGTGGAATGAGCTTTATGCTGGAAAAGAAGCTGCCGTGCGGACGGATCCTGCACAGGCTGAAAACGGAGCCGAAGTATTTTCAGGACTCCCAAAACGGACTGAAGGATTTTGAGGTCCGGGAGAACGACCGGGACTATCAGGCGGGGGACCTGTTGGAGCTGGCGGAGTGGACCCCGGAGGGATTCACCGGGAGGGTACTCATCCGGAGAATCAAGTACCTATTGGACGACGCGAGATTTTGCAAAGAGGGCTATGTGGTCCTCGGAATGGAGGAATGCTGAAATGAGCAGCGCAGTCAATCATGCAAAAAGAAGCCATAAGAGCAGCCGGGTACATACCAGTGTGGTAGGGTCCAGAAGCCGAAAAGTATGGAGCAGCCCGACGGTGACCAAAAGGACACCGCTACTTCGGAGAATGTTGGCATTGATGGGCTTTCAAGGCCAGCGGTAATAAAAAGCGAGGGCGGCGCAGAGGCGCTGCCCTCCCGGACTATCGGGAGGCGAAACGTGAATCTGAGAATTCCAAAGGACTACATCGAGCATTGCCTGATGATCCGGGATAAGAAAAACCAGCTGGTTCAGCTAATTCTAAAGCCGGCGCAGCAGCGGCTGTATGAGGCCATCAAGCGGGAACACAAGGCCGGAAGGCCTGTACGCCTTTTGATTCTGAAGGCACGGCAGCTGGGATTTTCAACGCTGGTGGAGGCCATGATGTACCAGGACTCCGCCACGCGGAAGCTGGTGCGCACGCTCATTGTAGCCCACCGGGACGATTCCACGGCGGGTCTGTTCCGGATGAACAAGCTGTTTTATGATTCCTCGCCGCCGGCGGTGAAGCCCATGCGCAAGGCCAACAACGCCCAGGAGTTGGTATTTGAGAATCCCACCAAGAACGCAGCAGAGAAGACGTCAAACCCGGGGCTGATGAGCTCCATCCGCTGCGTGACGGCGGGCGCCGGCGGAATTGGCCGAAGCGAGACGCTGACAAACCTCCACGCGTCGGAGTTCGCATTCTGGCCGGGGGACCCAGAGGGGACGCTGCTGGGATTGATGCAGGCCATCCCGGACGATCCCAACACCATGGCGGTGATTGAGTCCACGCCCAACGGCTACAACTACTTCAAAACCCTGTGGGACGGTGCGGAGAAGGGAGAGAACGGCTGGGTTCCGTTCTTCTCTCCGTGGTTCGAGGAGCCGGAGTACCGCAAGCCGGTGGTACCGGGAACCACGTGGACCGAAGAGGAAAAGGAACTGGCGGCGACCTACCATCTGGACGAAGAACAGCTGATGTGGCGGCGGTGGTGCATCAAGACCAATTGCGGCGGCAATGTGGAGTTGTTCCGGCAGGAGTATCCAAGCTGCGCGGAGGAAGCGTTCCTGTTCTCCGGTACGCCGTTCTTTGACAATCAGAAGCTGATTCTGCGACTGGAAGGTGCGCCCGATCCTGTGAAGATTGGACGCTTTACATATAAGGAACCGGAAGAGGAAAACGGAAAGCCGGGGGACTTTAAGTGGTACACCAATAAACGGGGCGGCTATATCCGCCTTTGGGAACTTCCCAAAGAGGGCGTGCCCTATGTCATGGGCTGCGACACCGCCGGGGACGGAAGCGACCGCTTCATTGCATGGGTGATCGACAACACCACGGGGGAGCAGGTGGCGGAGCTGCGGTTCACCTACAACTCAATCCTATTCACCCGGCAGATCTGGTGTCTGGGCCACTACTACAACACAGCTCTGATTGCCGTGGAGACCAACTACAACAGCTATGTATCCATGACGCTGGAGCTTTGGCATTATCCGAAGCTCTATATCCGGGAGCGGAGCATAGACAGCTACACCCACAAGCTGAGCAAGAAGTACGGCTTTGCTACTACGCAGCAGACGAGAGGGCCAATTCTGGATAATTTGCAGGCCATCATAGAGGAGCACCCAGAATGGGTGAAAAGTGCGGACGCTTTACGGGAAATGACGCATTTTGTCTATAACGAAAAGCGCCGGCCGGAGGCGGAGGCAGGGGAGCACGATGACTATGTGATGGCGGAGGCCATCACCTACTTCTGTCGGGATCAGCAAAGCCGGGTGGTGAAGCTGACGCCGGCGGAAAAGGCCGAGTGGTCGGAAGATATGTATGAGGACTACCAAAACGCGGACGCGGCAGGGAAGAAGTACCTGCTGAAAAAATGGGGAAACCCGTTCTAATTTTTATTACTAAAAAGGATGTGAACTGACATGACCATGGATGAAACGGAGATCTGCAACAGCTATACAAATGCACAGGACAAGCGGAAGCAGCGGGGAGTTCTGGCGGATCTCAACGTATGCAGCAGGCAGGAAATTGACCAGATTTTGCAAAAGCACGGACTGTTGGAGCCGGAGCCGAAGCGGAGAGTGCCAAACCGAAAGATCGACAACGAGAAAGCCTATGAACTGCATCAGGCCGGCAGGACGGACAAAGAGATTGCGGAGGCTTTTGGTTCCAGCATCGCGTCAGTGGAGAGATGGAGAGATCGAAATGGACTTCCCAAAAATCAGGAGCCGCTAGAGGAACCGGTATTGCGGGAAAAGGATGCGCGGGGCAAAACTCAAAAGCCGATGAACGCGCCGGAAGCTATGGTAGTGCATCAGGGTTCTGCGTGCAAAACGTCCGAGACGCGGAAAGAAGGGAAGGGCGTCACCGTGGAGATCTATTTCCCCGACGGCGTTGTGCCGTGCCAGATCCGGATTTTGGGAGGGGCCCATGGAGAACTTTGATGATAAAAAATGCGCGGGGTGGCTGGAGGACTGCGTGCGGACGCTGTTTGAGGAGAAGGCGGAACATATTGCGGTATGCGCCATCCTGCCGGACGGAGATTTATTTACGGGATACTTCCAGTGCGACGTGCGGGACAAGGGCGTCATTGCCAGTGGCATTCAGGCGGATGCCATGTGGGACACGGTGATGGCAAACATCGGCCAGATCAAGGACGCGCTGGAGGAAGACGAGGAAGACGAAGAGGAAGGAGAAGACGGAGAATGAAATATCGTAAAAAGCCGGTTGTGATTGAGGCTGTTCAGTGGACCGGAAATCTGATTGAGATTCAGGAGTTTTGCCAGACGGCAAAAGTGAAGCTTTTGGATGATTCTGCGTGGAAAGTTGGAATTGCACCGCCTGTTATAGAGGTTGTTATTTCAACGCTTGAAGGAGATATGAAGGTTTCCTTCAGAGATTTCGTTATCAAAGGAGTGAATGGCGAGTTTTACCCATGTAAGCCGGATATCTTTTGCAAGACCTACGAACCGGTGGACGAAGCGAAAGAAGCTGACGGCACTGACGAGGTTGTAAGGGAGCTGCGGCAGCTGTCGGTGGAGACCGGAAGTCTGGCCTGCTTGGGATGCGGACGGGAGCATAACTGCGGGACGCATGGGTGTGCGATACTCCGAGCTTCCGCAGACCTGCACGAACAGCAACAGGCCCGTATTGCGGAGCTGGAGGGCCGGCTTGCCGCCTCACAGCGCAGGGAGCAGGCGGCGGTGGAGGATATTTCGCGCCTTGTATCATCGTCGCCTGAAGTTAAATGCTCCCTCGTCTGCGACGGTGATTGCATAGACTGCGTAACAAGCGCGTCTGGTACTCCGAGAGGGTATCATTACCGCGGCCATCAGGAGGCCGGGAAAGGAGAAAACGATGCCTGAAACATTGCAAGGCAGAGGGTATAGGAAATTCATCGTTTTTAAGATTGCGGATTACGTGAAATATGTAAATTCCGGAATAAAAGCTGCCCTGCTGCAAAACGACTTTGAAGATATCGCGGCCGGCCGAAAAGCTGATGGAAAAAAGCCGTATCCTGAGTACATCGTTATCAACACAGACGAGCCCTATGCACCAGAGGTCATTGAGATCATGAAGCGGTATGGCCACTGGGGCCGGAGGCCGGAGCGGGAGAGGCAGAGTGAGTATGACTGATGGAGACCCCTTTGACAGCGGTACGCCGAAGTACTACTCGGTGACGGATATCTACGATGCGATTCAGGCGATGGCGTCCGGAGAAGAAATCGGAATTCTTTCCGAAATGTTTGCGGACGTGAGCTGGGATAATCAGGACTACTACTACACGGACAATGGCAACAAGCTCGTTGAACGTTGGGAGGCAGTGACCGACTGCGGCGATAAGATGTGGCTCATGGACGTGGCCGCCTGGCAGCTCGACGACGAGGACGCCAACGATTGGATGTATCAAATCCTGTGCAACGACGACCTTGCGAAGCGGATAGGATTCAAAAAGCTGTTCATTGACAACGTTTTGGGCGGCATGGGCGGCCAGTACAAGGATGCCGCCGAGGCGTTTGAATGCGAACTCGGGGATCTGGATCGAAATGACTTTTATTCAAACTCCGAAGCACTTAAGACGGCCCTGAAATCAATCGGCTGGCATATCGTGATGAATCCATATGGGAAACTTTGCTCAGCTGTATACACAAAGCTGAAGGGGCTGCGGCTGGACGACGAAAAGCAGTTGATTGCCGAAAGTCGAGCCATGCTCACCGCCTATGACGATTTTATGTTCGGGCTTAAATCCAACCAGTACCTATACAACCAGCAGGAGACGATGTATCAACACCGCGTCGCAGAGCTGCAAACCAAGTACGAGACCGCCGTAAAGGCGCTGCTGGCGACCGCACAGGCGCAGGGCGTTGTGCTTCGACTGCCGGACGTGCCATTATTGCTCACATCATTGGAGGACGAGCAGGTCAGGAAGGGCGGACAGGATGGATTTTAATCCGCGAGCCGAACAGCATCCCTGCATGAAGTGCGAGCACGGTGGGGTGTGGACCGAGCAGGGGAAAATGGCTGGAAACATTTGCAAGCATCCGGAGATTACATGTCAACATGGACTTTTCTACGGAAAGTTTCACACGCAGAAAATAATTCCAAAATGGTGCCCGCTGAAAGAAAAGGAGGTCCCCAATGGAAGGACATGACGAAAAAACACTGGCAGAAGCACTCCCGGAGCAGATCACCCGCGTACAGGGGATCATTGCCTTGTATAAGACGGTACCGAACGGACAGTTTGCCGCGGCGCTGATGCAGGCTGACATTAATGCGGCGCACAAGGCAATGCTGGAAGGCGACTTGCCGGGCATGATTGCATCTTATAAATCCCTGTCTGAGTGGAAGGAAGACTGACATGGAGAGCAATGCACATAGCGCTGGTCTGTCGGATTTTCTCACCTTCCTGCGGGAATCGGACGAACGATACCGCATGGCCCAGGAGGATGAGCAGCAGGCCAATGACGAGACGCAGGACATCCTACATAGTCTTGAATTGGACAAGCACACCTACAACGAGCAGGCCAAGCTGGCCCGGAAGCTCGTGGACGTAAGGCAGCGGCGCAGAGTTGCAAAAGAGACGCAGGAGGCGACCGCTCCAATTGTTGCATGGTCCGAGGCAAACAAGCAGGTTATAAAGGCTCTGGAGCGCGTGCTTGGCGAAGTACGCAAGGCTGAGAAGCGACAGGAACACCGAATGTATGCACCGCGGACGGATGTGCTGGAAAGCGATTGAGAAAACGCCGGGCGCCCTGATAATGGGGCGTCCGGCAGAAAGCCATTGAGACAGAGGCCGGTGTATCCGGCCCCGGTCTGAGTGACCCATACATATATAAATAACACACAAAGGACGTGCGCGCGTTCTTTGCGGGACTTTTAAGGGGCTAAGTCTAGGGCGAAGGATGGAAAACGGGAAAAAGCAGGGGCTGAACATCTGTTCGGCAACTGCGGGGCAGGGGAAAAAGGGAAAGGTTCGTCGCGCGGAGGTGCGCGTGACTATGATTATATTTTTACACAAGAAAGGCGGATTCAGATATGCGGGGAAAATGGATGGCCAGAATCTGGAGAGCGAAAAATACAGGTGAGTTTTCAAAATTCTTCATGTCAACAGACCGACCGGAAAAGAAAGAGACCGGGCGGGGCAGTTCTCAAAAGAAAAAAGACGCCAACGGGTCACAGGCCATCCGGCGGCTGACCCGCCTGCTGAATGTCAACTTCCATCCTGGCGACTGCCTTCTGACCCTGCACTTCGACGCGGCGGGACTGGTCCGGGTGCTGGGGGACCATGACACGGCGGAGCACCAGATGATGCTGCTTCTTCGGCGGATGCAGTACGCCTACAAAAAGCGGGGCGTCACCTTCCGCTATGCGGGCATGACCAGCGAAAAGGACGACGAAACGCTGGAGCCCGCCCGCCTGCACTGCCATTGCGTGGTATCGGGGGATCTGATCTCAAAGCCGGAAGGCTGCGGGGAGTATCTTTTGAGCGGGAAGCCGCTGAGCGAGGTGTGGGGCTATGGCACCGTGGACGTGCAGCTTCTGCGCCATCAGGACGACTACACCGCTCTGGCCGTCTACCTGTGCCGGCAGGCGCGGTGTCTGCCGGATGAGAAGCGGTGGCACCCCAGCCGGAACCTGCTGAAGCCGGACTGTGTGGATGTGGAGCTGACGACGGCGGCCATTCAGGACTACAACCGCCACAAGCGGAAGGGAATGCCCACGCTGAAGCTGGGCCCGGATGGGCGGCTCCTGATCCCCAGCCGCTGCACCTGCCTCGACGACGGGGAATACATACCGGCCATCGGGACGCATTACGTCCGCTTCCTGATGCCGGAGGCCCGGAGACTGACGCCGCCGGTACCGGAATATGAACGCCGCGGCGGAGGGAGGCGGCATGCATGAGCTTCAAGAAACTGCGGGGCGTACACCTGCCGGAGCCAAAGCAGGGGATGATCTATTACACCTGCCTGAACCTCCGGGAGCAGCCGCTGTGGGTAAAAAACAAATTTGAACGCCTGTGCATTCAAGCGGCAGGCGTGTATCACTGCGCCCTGCGGGAGCTGCTGACTACCCAGGAAAGCGTGACCGGCATAGCCCTGAAGTACCACGTCAGCGAGAGTATGCTCTATGATGCACGGACACGGTTCTACGAAAGCTGGTAGGGGAGCCAGAAACCGCGTGTTCACAATTTGTTCAAAGTGCCGTCGAAATGCGAAAACCCGGGATTGACTGTGAGGCAGTCGGTTCCGGGTTTTCATTTTCGTGATAACTGAGCACCTATTTGTGTTACCATGAAATCAACAAGAAACTTGTGATATGCGTCCGGGGGAGGAATCGGACATGGCGAAAAAGACGCTGACGCCCGACGAGCTGCGGGCGCTGCCCATGGAGAAGCTTGAAAAGCTGCTGACGGACAAGCAGACGCTGTTTGTGTTTGAATATCTGCGGGACTTCAACGGGACACAGGCGGCGATTCGCGCCGGGTACGAGGAAAAGAGCGCGGCCAGCCAGGCGTGGAAGCTGCTGCGAAAGCCCGAGATCAAGGAATACCGGGACCGGAAGGTCAAGGAGATCTTTGAGTCCAAGGGAATCACGCCGGAGTTCATCCAGCTTTCCTGCTTTGAGATTTACTGCCGGTGCATGAACAAAGAGCCGGTGATGGCGTGGGACACAGACGCTCATGCCTGGGCACCCAGCGGGGAATGGCAGTTTGACGCGAAGGGCGCTTTGAAGGCGCTGGATCAGATGGCCACCGTCCTGGGCATGAAGCGGCCAGACTCCGGCGAGAAGAAGCCGGGGGAGACCGTGGAGCAGTTTTTGGCACGGACGGGCGGAAACAATCGGGAGTTTTGACGGGAGGAACGCATGAAAAAGCAGGAAGACAAAGCGCTGCTGCAAATCTGGGAGAGCAGATACCGCAAGGACAAAGACGAGTATCAGAAGAACCTGGACCGGATGGACCGCCGGGAGGAGCTGTACCGGGGTGCGAGGACGATCAAGACCGTCAGCGGTACCACGGCCAAGGACGGCGCCACCCATGTGCGGAACATTGTGCAGGAGATCATTGAGACGCAGGTGGACAGCAACATCCCCCAGCCCAAGGTGACGGCCATGCGGGAGCAGGACGAGCCGCTTGCCAAGATCATCGAGGACATGCTGCGGAACGAACTGGACCGCCTGCCCATGGAGCAGCTGATGGACCTTTCGGAGCGTACCTGCCCCATTCAGGGCGGAGACGGCTTTTTGGCAGAGTGGGACGTGACCGAGGGGACGCACACCAGCATCGGAGAGATTCGCCTGACGGAGCTGCATCCGAAGAAGATCATTCCACAGCATGGCGTTTACCGCATGGAGGACATGGAGTGGTACTTCATCGACGCGGAGAAGACCAAGGGGTATGTGAAGCGGCGCTACGGCGTGGACATGACCGACGAGGCGGAGGAGGAACCGGAGCTGCGTACCGTGGGGAGCGACGGCGCGGCGGAGGGAATGGTCACCGTCCATCTGGCGACCTACCGGAACAAAAACGGCGGCGTGGGCCGGTTCGTATGGGTGAATGACACGGTGCTGGAGCATCTGGAGGACTGCCAGGCACGGCGGCTGAAGCTCTGCAAGCAGTGCGGGGCCGTGGGCGACGGCGTGAAGTGCCGGGAGTGCGGTTCCACCAGCTTTGAAGAGCGGGTGGAGGAGTACGAAACCCTGGCGGACGACATCGTGAAGACCAACGGTGAGGTGATTCCGGCGGAGTCACCGGTATTGGATGAGTTCGGACAGCCGGTGATGGACGCGGCGGAGACGATGGCCCCCATGGACGTGACCGGAGGCATTTTGAGTCAGCTGCCCGGCGGAATGAATTCCGTGGGCGTGGTGTCCGGGACAGTAAAAACGGCCCCGACGAAGATCCCGTACTACAAGCCGAACCGCTTCCCGCTCATCGTCCGGAAAAACGTGAGCCTGTACGGGGAGTTTCTGGGCGCCAGCGACGTGGACGCCATTGAGGACCAGCAGAACACCATGAACAAGCTCTCCACCAAAATCAACCGAAAGGTGCTGGGCGGAGGAAGCGTGCTGACGCTGCCGGCAGAACTGAAGCTGGAGGTGGGAGATCAGGACATGGTGATCGCGCGGATCACGGATCCGAGTCAGATGGAGCGGATTCAGGTCCGGGATTTGCAGGTGGACATAGGCGCAGACCTGACGTTTCGTAATGCGGTTTACGAAGAGGCCCGCCAGCAAATCGGTATCACGGATTCCATGCAGGGCCGAAAGGACGCCACGGCTACGTCGGCGGTGGCGAAGCAGTTTTCCGCGCAGCAGGCCGCCGGCCGGCTGGACAGCAAAAAGGCCATGAAGCGGGTGCTGTTTCAGGATTTGTTCCAGATGATTTTTCAGCTGAAGCTGGCCTATGCCGACGAGCCACGGCCGGTGGTGAGCTACAACGAACGGGGAGAGCGGGAGTACAAGGAATTCAACCGGTGGGACTTTCTGGAGTTCGACGACGCCGGGCAGCCCTACTGGAATGATCGGTTTCTGTTCTCCTGCGATGCATCGGCCCCGCTAGCCAGCGACCGGGAGAAACTGTGGCAGGAAAACCGAATGAATTTGCAGCAGGGGGCCTATGGCCCGCCGACTGACCTGCGGAGCTTGATTTTGTTCTGGGAGGTCATGGAAAAGGAGCACTATCCCATGGCGGCCACCGTGAAGAAGAATTTGCAGGAGCAGCTGGAGACGCAGACCGCGCCTCCGACCGTGCCCACACCTGCCGCGGCGAACACGGGGATGAATGGAGGAGCGACGGTATGAAATGCCCAAAGTGCGGGATGGAAGCCATCATCAGCGCAAGCCACAATCTTGTGACGGGAGACAACAGCTCTCTCACGACAACCAAGCTATACCGGGTGCTGACCTTCAGCTGCCGAAACCCGCAGTGTGAGAACTGCAAGAAAGAGATCGGGCAGCAGAAGCTGGAACAGCAGCTCAACTAATATTTCAGATCGCTTTGGTCAGCGGAAAAAGCCAAGTATGGGCGGAAGGAGGATTTGACCATGGAGAACAAGGGCTATGCGGGCAAGATCAAGAGCCAGGGAAGCCAGTTTGTGCAGGCACCCAACGGCAGCGCACCCAGCAAGAAGGGCACCGTGAAGCAGACCGGCAACGACCTGCGCAGCGGCACCAGAGACGGAAAGTAAATTTCCGATTCCACGATAAAACCGCAGGGATAGCGAAAAAATCCATGAAAGCGAGGAAAAGACAATGGCATTTAAAATTGACCCTGATTATCAGGAAGTTTTCGGCGATTACGGCGGGGGAGAGGACACGGATCCCCCCGCGGCGGATGATGGAACACCGGGCGGTGAGCAGGAACCCGTCGCAGAAGGCAACGAACCCCCGGTCGGCGCAGAAGAGCCTAAAGAGGGCGGAGAACCCGCAGAAAAGCCATCCACAGAAGAACCGGGGGCTCCTGCTGAGCCTCCTACCCAGCCAGCCGAACAGAGTGCCGAAGAACGGCACCAGCAGGCGGCGCAGCGGCGTCAGCGGGAGCAGGACGCATATGACCGGGCCCAGCAGGCGCGGGTGGATAAAATCTATGCGGATATGTTCCAGGGACAGATGGACCCCTATACTGGCAAGCCCATCACCACAGAAGCAGAGTTCCGAGCCTATCAGACCAACAAGCAGCGTCAGGACCAGGAAAAGGCGATGCAGGAAGCCGGAATCAAGCCGGAAGTGATTGAGGGCTTGATTGACCAGAGAGTGGCGCAGCATCCTGCCGTTGTGGCAGCCCAGCAGGCGGCAGCCGCAGCAAGGGAGCAGCAGGCCAGGGTGGCGGAACAGCAGGCACAGAGCGCCATCGCGGCGGAGATGCAGAAGATCACCGCCATTGACCCCGCGGTCAAGTCGTTGGAGGACATTGCAAAGATGCCCACGGCGGCGGATTTCAACCGGTATGTACAGCGGGGAAACACGCTGGAAGAGGCGTTCTACCTTGCAAACCGGAAAGACATTGAGCAAAAACGGCTGGCGGCCGCGAAGCAGACCGCCATCAATCAGACGCGCAGCAAGCAGGGACTTTTCAGCGGCGCCGGTGGAGGCGCGGCGGGGGTCAGCGTTCCGGCGGAACAGGCCGCGGCCTACCGGGAGTGGTTTCCGGATGCCACGGATGAAGAGATCGCCAAGAACTGGACGAAATTTGAGAAGTCCTGCCGCTGACGCAGGAAGGAGTTTATAAATGTTCAGCATTAAGAAAATGGGCGTCGGCCTGACCACGCCCTTTGAGTATCTGCCGGGAACGGCAGGCGAGACCATTACGGCGGGAGAGGCGCTGGTGCTTGCCAGCGGAAAGCTGACCAAGTGCGGCGCCACCGCAAAGCCCGCCTATGTGGCGCTGGGTCTGGCGGACGACAACGGGGATGTTCCGTGCGCGGAGGTACAGCCCTACATGGAATTTCAGACAACGCTCAGCGCAGCGCCTGCCGAGGGCGTGACACTGGCAGCGGGAGACAAGGTGACACTGGACGCCGGCGCTTTGCAGGTAACAGCCACAACAACCTCCGGCGTGGCAACGATCAAGAGGATTGACGGTCAGACGGTTGGCTCCGTTGTGATCGTCAGCTTCTAAGGAAAGGAGACAGACACAATGGCTTTTTGTACAGTCAGCATTGCCGGCGCGCAGAACGACAGCCGGTTTGGAAAATCCCAGTTCCCCATCAAGAGCTACATTGAGAAAAGGGGAGAGGGCTTTGAGCAGGAGAGTTTGCTGAAGCACCTGTTTCGCATGGACACCAGCCGCAACTTCGGTGAGAAATACACCGGCGACACCGCCATGGACGACTTTGAACCTGTGGGAGAGGGCGGCACCTATCCCGAGAACGACTTCGGCGAGGGCTTCGACCAGACGCTGGAGCACATGACCTGGAAGAACCGCTTTGTGGTCACCCGGGAGATGGCCGACGACAACAAGATCGGCTCCATGAAGAAGAAAGCCAGCAAGCTGGTGACTTCCTACAACCGAACCAGGGAGAACTTCGGCCGGGCGCTGTATCTGGGCGGACTCTCCGGAACCACCGTGACCTACAAGGGAAAGAAGTTCAAGACAAGCTCCGCAGATAAGCAGCCCCTGTTTTCCAAGGTCCATCCCAATCTGGTGGACAGCAAGAAGCAGAGCAATCTGTACGCCGACGCGTTCTCTGTTACCGCTCTGGACAAGGCCGAGGCGGCCATGCAGAACTCCAAGGGCGACACCGGCGAGCTTCTGAGCGTGGCCCCGGACACCATTTGGATTCCCAACGATCCTGTCCTGAAGCGGACGGTATTTGGGGCCATCGGTGCGGATAAGGACCCCACCACCGCCAACAACGCCTTCAACTTCCAGTTTGGTAAGTGGAACGTGATGGTGGATCCGTACCTCACCTACATGATGAGTCTGATGGGCGTAACCGGATCCCCGTGGTTCCTGCTGGATAGCAAGTTCTTTGAGGACCAGGACGGCCCGGTGTTCCTGGACCGCACGAAACTGGATGTGAAGTCCGTGGTCGACGACAACAACGACAACAACCTCTGGAACGGTTTCTCCCGCTGGACGGGAGGCTTCGTGGACTGGCGGTTCGCACTGGCCGGCGGCGTCACTGGCGGATCGAACCTGTAAAACACACAACAAAAGCCCGGGGGACGCTCTCCCGGGCTTTTATGCAAAGGAGGGGGCCTCAATGACCTGGGCTGAAATCAAACTGAAGACCTTGCAGCTGATGTTTTCCAACGAGACAGCGGAGCTGACGGAGGACGACGGCAACAAGGAGTACATCAACGCCATGCCGGGGGTGTGCAATGACGCTCTGGACATGGTGACGGCCCTGATTCCCATTCGGGGCAAGTTTTCCATCGTAATTTCAGCGGACGCGGCGGAGGCAGTGGAGGAAGCCGGGAAGCTCACGCTGCCGGTGAATACCACCGCAGCCTACCAGGTGGAGCTGAAGGACTACTGCACAGACTTCCGGGCGCTGGACGCTGACGAAATCTATCAGGACATCGACGGCACCCATCAGCACATGACGGAGTACAGCGTGGAAAACGGGAGCGTTTTTGTACTGAGCGGGGCCGAGGCCGAGACTGTGACCATTTACTATCTCCGCTATCCAACCCTGCTCACCTCCGCCACGGATGGAAAGACGGAGCTGAATGTACCCCGGGAAGTTGCGGAGCTCCTGCCCTTGTACATGGCCTCCGAGATTTACAAGGACGATGACCTCTCCATGGCGGTGCAGTACCGGAATGAATTTGAAGACGCGCTGCAAAAGCTTCAGGGAAGCTGCCGGAAGAGACCGGCCGGAAGCGGAAGCTACCAGAATACCACCGGCTGGTGGTGAGAAGAAGGGGAACTGAATGAGCACCTTTTCAATCCCGGAAGGGGACAGCAAATATACAAAGGTCAACGAGTATTTTCGGGGCGTTGATCTGAACAACAGCCCCAGCAACGTGGATTTCTCACGTTCACCGTCCGCGCCGAACATGGTCCGGGATCAGGTGGGCAAGGTGCGCAAGCGCATGGGCTATACCACCGTGGCCACCGCTCCGAACGGCGGGAAAATCAACGGCGTGTTCACGCTGGGGGCGACGCAGCTGGTACACGCCGGGACCAGCCTGTATAAACGCGAGGGAACCGCGTTCACTGCATTGTGCTCCGACATGGCGGATGCCTTTTCCGACGCGTTCCAATTCGACGGGAAACTTTACATCCTTGATGGGACACATTTCCGGGTCTACGACGGCACCAGCGCGGCGCTGGTGAGTGCAAAACCCTATGTGCCGACTATCATCATCAGCCGGGCTCCAAGCGGCGGAGGAACGTCCTATGAGGCCCTAAACATGATCGGTAACAAATGGACGGAGACGTTTTTGGGGACGGCCACGGATACGGTGTATCAGCTGACCACCACGGATCTGGACAGCACCCCTGTGACAGCAGAGGTTTTAAACAGCGGCGGAGACTGGGTAGCAAAAACGGAAGGGACAGACTTCACTGTCAACCGCGCGGCGGGGACCGTCACATTCACCGCAGTGCCGGGAGTCTCGCCGGTGACGGGGCAGGACAACGTGAAAATTACGGCGTCCAAGGATCGGGCGACTCTGGGTAATATTGAGCAATGCACGCTCCACACGGTTTATGGCGTGGGCGGCGCGGCGGACAGGATCTTTCTGTCAGGAAATCCGGACAAAGCGGGATTTGACTGGTATTCGGGCTATGAAGACCCCACGTTTTGGCCGGACACCGGATACACTAAGGTATCCAGAGACGGCCGGAAGGTGGTAGGCTACGCCATCCTGGGGAGCACCCTTGCCACCTGCATGGACGGAGACGATGGGGAGCGAAACGTGGTGGTGCGGCAGGGAAGCCTTGACGACAAGGGAGAGGCGCTTTTCAAGATCACAAATACTTTGATCGGCGAGTGCGCGGCGGCACCGCACAGCTTCGCTTATATGGGCAAAGAGCCGGTGTTTCTGACGAAGGCCGGGGTCTACGCCATCACGGCGGAGGAACTGACCGGAGATAAGTACGCGCAGGAGCGCAGCTTCTTCATCCGAAACGCGCTGCGGGATGCCGCAGGGATTGTGGAGGCGTTTGCGGTGGTGTACCGGGACTTCTACGTGCTGAGCGTGGGCGGAGATATCTACCTGCTGGACGGGCAGCAGAAGACCTATGAAAAGAACAATCCCTATTCCGCCTATCAGTATGAGGCCTATTTCTGGCCAAAGCTTAACGCCCGGTGCCTGTGGGTAGAGGGAGACGCGCTGTGCTTTGGAAAAACGGATGGGACCATCTGCCGCTTTGCCGTGAACGTGGACGACCCCGCAAGCTACAACGACGACGGGAAGGCCATTGAGGCATACTGGGAGACAAGCGACTTTAGCGGCAGGGTGATGTTCAAAAATAAGACCATAACCTCCATTTCGGTGCTGCTGGCCGCGGCGGTTCTCACCGGCGTGAAAGTAGATGCCCAGAAGCAAGGAATCTGGAGTCAAATCTATGACGCAAAGGAAAAAGCTCGGTATTTCGACTGGAGCTATATCAACTTCGCAAAGTTCGTATTCAGCACGGACCGGACGCCTCACACACTGGTGGGGAAGACCAAAATCAAAAAAGTGGACAAGGTGCGGTTTCGACTGAAGAACAGCGAGACGAACGAGCCCTTCGGCATCTATTCATTCGGGATTGAATGGAAAGAGCCGGGGAGCAATTACAAGGGATAGGAGAGGAGCATGAGCACTTTACAGAAGATCACGGAAGCCCAGATGGATGCCAACGGTGTTAGCTCCGCGCCGGATGTGCTTAACGGTTCAACTGCGGACAACAAAGCGGTATTTGACAGGTTGATAAGAAGCGTTGTGGCGGTTGCATTTAACTCCTTGATTGACGAGCTGACTGTGGCGGGGGTAGAGCAACTGGTGCAGCACGGATCCGACAGCTGCAAATACATCCGCCTGAATGCGGACGGAGCTATTGAAGTATCAGGGGATGGAAGTACATGGACCGTAACAGGCTCCTCGGGGCATCTGATTTATGACAAGGATGGAAATTTCGTTACGCAGCGAGCGCGGATGAAGTTTGCCAACTCCGAGGTGACAGACGACGGGACCTATACCATTGTGAACGGGATTAAAGGTGACAAGGGAGATACCGGCGCCACAGGCGCCACCGGGCGCACAGCAACCATCACTATCGGATCGGTGGCCACCGGCGCGGCTGGAAGCGCTGTTGTATTTCAAAACGTCGGAACCACGCAAGACGCGATCTGGAATATCACGATTCCAAAGGGAGACAAGGGCGCGGCCTGGTATCCGGCGCTGGATGGACTTGGGAACCTAACCTTTGCGCTGTCTGACACGGCCACGCCGCCTCCGGTTTATAACATCCGAGGGCCGCAGGGACCACAGGGCGTACAGGGAGCTCAGGGCGCGACCGGAGCGCAGGGGCAGCAGGGGATCCAGGGCGTGCAAGGCATACAGGGGCAGAAAGGTGACAAAGGAGACGACGGATCATCTTTCACTGTGAAGGGGCTGTATCCCACTCTGGCGGCGCTCCAAACGGCGCACCCGGCTGGAAATGACGGAGACGCCTACACGGTCGGAACCGAGAACACGAATGTCGTATATATCTGGGATATTGACGCGGTTGGATGGGTGAATGTCGGCCCGATCCAAGGCCCACAGGGTCCGCAAGGAGTACAGGGTGTACAGGGCGTACAGGGTGTGCAAGGCATTCAGGGACCAGCGGGCGCGGATGGACAAAGTGCTTATAACGCGGCGGTGTCTGCGGGATATAGCGGAACGGAGACATCATTCAATGAGGCGTTAGCAAGTGTGCCTGATAAGACTGATAAAATCGTTCCTGCGGCGGTTGGAAATTTCGCGGCACTGGACAGTAGCGGAAATTTGATGGACAGCGGGAAAGCGCCCGGATCCTTTGCGGCGGCTGATCACACCCACACGGCGGCGGAAGTTGGGGCGGACCCGTCCGGAGCAGCGGGTGTGGTGCAGGCCAACCTGACAGCCCACACGGGCGACACCACAGCGCACCTGACGGCGTCGGAGCGGACGACGTGGAACGGAAAGGCAACCACCACCACCCTGACGGTCACCGTTCCGGTGAACTGGACGGCCAGCGGGAGCTTTTACTATCAGCAGGTAAGCGTTGCCGGGATGCTGGCGACGGACAACCCAGTGGCGGACATCCTTCCGGGGAGCGACAACGCGGCCAATAAGCTCTACGCCGAGGCGTGGGGCAAGGTGCAGAGCATCGACACGCTGGACGGGGCTGTGAAGCTCTGGTGTACAGCAGCGCCTACCACGGCGTTCCCGGTGCAGTTTAAGGTGGTGAGAGGCTGATGGGAAAGGCATTAAAGGTTAACCGGAGCAGTGAACCGCAGCTTTGTACGGCGGTCACATTCTACAACGCATCATCCTCTTCACTGATTAAGCCGGTCGGTCATATCTGGGCCGATTTGATCGGTGGAAGTATTACCAACTCGGGTTCCAGAGGGATGGCAGGAAACGATGTGCGTGTGACCGGCTTTTACATGAACCCAGATGGAACGATAGGTCTCGACGTTATGAACATCAGTTATGACTCAAAGAACTCAACGACAATCAGCTACAACGAAACGATTACAGCCGAAGGCTATATTGACAGTCACATATTTTGCTATACGCCACCGAGGACAGTCAGCTCCGCACACCTTTACTTCAAAAAATAGCAAATAACGAAGGAGGCACAGTCCATGAATCGGAAACAAAAGGCCGTGTGCGCCTACACACACACACACACACACACAAGTAGACCTGCCAAGCTGCTGCGGGCTGCCGGAAGGCGGTGCATGCAATGGGTAAGTGCATTCTGGGGGGACATTGTGGCGGTGAAAGCGAGGATTTTAAGTTAATTCTTTCTCTTAACCTAAATTGGGCGCAATATGTATATGGAACACTTCCAAAGCCCCTTTGCGAGTATAAAGAGCTTTTTATAATATCTGAATTACAAACAAGTGCATCCAGTGACGTCTGTCCAGTTATATACTTTGGAAGTATATATAAAGTTTCTTCACCCCTATATTTTCCTTGTCTTATTGCGACGCCGACCACCGAATCTTTGGTAAAGGGGTCTTGTATACTAAAAATTACAAAGCTTTCAGATGAAGGTGTATTTCATCTTGTGGGTGAATCACCTGATTATATTGGGAGTGCCTTTGTGGTTAACAAACTTCTGGCACCAAGTTTATTGAGCAATCAATATTTTGGCGTATCAAATCCCGGTGGCTCTACTACGTATAATGGACCCGTCAGGGTGTATGCCAGATAAGAAGGAAGAGGAGGCAAAAGCCTATGTACATCACAGCAGGAACAAAGCACTATACCGTGACTTCGACGGCTCTGGGCATCGTCGAGGTGCGCTATATGCTGGAGGAGGTCCCGGCAGCACTTGGCACCGACGTAAAACTCTACGCCGAAGACGGCATGTGTATCCGGGAAGACACCGTGGCAGACTGGGAGCATCCCCGCATCGAGGGAAACACCATCATACTCAGCAACATTGCCCCAGAGGAGCCGGTGCCGCCAACATTGGCGGAGGTGCAGGCCGCGAAGCTGGCGGAAATTAACGCCGCCTGCGACGCTGCCATCACGGCCGGGTGCGACGTGACGCTGAGCGACGGCACGGCGGGGCATATCACGCTGACCCTGCCCGACCAGATCAACCTCTCCACGGCGCAGGAGGCCATTGCCGCAGGCAAGACCGGCTACGCCTATCATCTGGACGGGGCGCTGTGCGAGGTCTACCCTGCGGCGGATATCGCCATCATGGCCACGGCGGCCACGGCCCACGTCCTGTATCACCAGACCTATTGCAACCACGTCCGGGCGTGGGTCAAGCGCTGCACCGCCATTGCGGACGTGGAGGTCATTACCTACGGCGCGGCGCTGCCGGACGATCTGGCGGCGCACATGGCTACGGTGCTGGGAGGCGGCAATGCGTAAGGCCGGAGACGTGATTCTCAGCGGGCTGCTGGGCTGCTTTGTCGGGACGGTATACTTTCTCTGTGAGGTGGCGTGGAAGACCGCACGGGGCCATCCCCAGGGCATCAGCTGGACGATGCTGGTGCTGGCGCTTCTGGTGGGGATCGTCCGCGAGCGCAGGCGCGGGGGGGCGGC
>Ga0183099_1000871_pt1 | contig 19298 bp, 19 predicted proteins | sample Biomet1_FD_127788 | JGI IMG/M metagenome (GOLD analysis project Ga0183099, IMG submission 127788) | Microbial communities from bioreactor (seeded with anoxic lake sediment) at LBNL, California, USA - Biofuel metagenome 1 | ecosystem: Engineered > Bioreactor > Anaerobic > Unclassified ... | reverse complement strand
GATAGGAGCCAAACAGTTAGTAGTACAAGAAGCGTTAGATACAAATTGAGTACCTTTTACGTATGATTTTTCATTAACACCACAAACAAACATTGGAGTGCTATCAGAAGAAGGAGCTGACATAACAACGTATTTTGCACCTGCTTGGATATGAGCTTGAGCTTTTTCTTGAGTTAAGAATAAACCTGTTGACTCAACTACGTATTCAGCACCAACTGCATCCCATTTCAAATCTGCTGGGTTACGTTCTGCTGTAATGCGAATAGCTTTACCATTAACGATCAATTGGCTTTTTTCAACGTCTGCTTCAACAGTTCCTTCGAACTGACCATGCATTGTGTCATACTTCAACATATATGCCAAGTAATCAACTGGGCAAAGGTCATTAATACCTACGATCTGAATGTCGTTTCTTGTCTGAGCAGCACGGAATACAAAACGACCGATACGGCCGAATCCATTAATACCTACTTTAATCATTTTGTTAAACTTTTAAGGGTTTTATAATATTCATTCTAAAATATCCGTTATTATTGCATTAAGGAAAGTACTTAAAATTAACCACAATTGCATGGAGTGGGATGCCAAGCAAGACATCAGGACCCATAAAATAGCAATATTAAAAAATAATGTAGTTGCCTCTTAAAATATATTTCCTAATTGCGTCGCAAAAGTACGAAATTGTTTTTATATTAGCACATAATTTTATCTTAAATATCAAAAAAGATGGGAAAAAGTAACTTTTTACAAGAATTCAAAGCATTTGCCATGAAAGGCAATGTGATTGACATGGCTGTCGGTGTGATCATTGGCGGCGCTTTTGGGAAAATAGTCTCCTCTTTAGTAGCCGATGTGGTGATGCCTGCCATCGGTATTTTTGTTGGCGGGGTTAACTTCAAGGAATTAAAATGGGTAATAAAGGAAGCTACTTATTCTGCAAATGGAAAAGTGCTCACGAATGCAACAACCCTAAATTATGGAAACTTCCTGCAATCCACGTTCGACTTTATCATCATTGCTTTTGCAATTTTTCTATTTATTAAGTTCATGGCCCGGCTTAACAGAAAAAAGGAAGAAAATCCTGTAACTCCTGCACCAAGCAAGGAAGAGACCTTACTGGCTGAGATTCGTGATTTATTAAAAGAAAAGCAATAATAAATAAACTTCTTTATTATAGTTTATACCCCACTATTCAAAAGTCTATGCGTCCGCGTACTATTCCGGACTCATAGACTTTCTTGCAATAACAACCATAGTAATACTATTTATTATATAGTAATGATTGCTACCGACATTAAAAAAAAACAATAAATGGAATAGTCAAAGATAGCATAATTATGTTCCTTTAAGAAAGAAATAAGTTCTTTGGTAAACGCTTTAAGTTGTTTATGCACTTCATTTTGTATAAAATTCTATCGTTATGAATGGAATCACATTCTTTAATATGCACAAAATGATTTTCTTTGCAAGCAACTTTAATAAAAGAGAAATCAGTTTATTAAAATCACAATTCAAAAGAATTTAGATTAAGCCCAAATATAATTAACCTATCAATAATATCATGAAGAAGAATCTTTTAAGATGTATAGCAGGAACATTCTTTTACCTGTTTATTGTATCTTTTACCATTCCTAATGCTGACTATAATACAGTAAAAGTAAAAGCACCGTTTCCAATGAAACCTATCAAGGTATTTAAATATCCGCAACAAGATTTCTCAATTACAAATTACGGAGCCGTTGAAGGAGGTATAGCTGATAATACCAAAGCTATAGCAGCCGCTATTGATGCCTGCAACAAGGCTGGCGGAGGACGGGTTATTATACCTGCCGGAGAATGGTTTACTGGTCCAATTCATTTCAAGAGCAATATAAATCTGTATTTGGAAGAAAATGCGGTATTACGTTTTTCTGATAATCCATCTGATTATTTGCCTGCAGTACAAAGCTCTCTGGAAGGAATGGAATTTTATAATTATTCACCCTTGATCTATGCATTTAAATGCGAAAACATAGCTATTACGGGCAAAGGAAGTATTAATCCCAAAATGGATACCTGGAGAAAATGGTTCCCGCGTCAAAAGAATTATATGGAAGCAGCAGGAAGACTTTACACGATGATGTCTACGAATGTTTCTGTAGAACAGCGACAATTTGGGAATGAAGAAAATAGGATGCGCCCCTTTCTGATACATTTCAACCGGTGTAAGAATATTCTTTTAGATGGATTTAAGGTGAGAGAAAGTCCTTTTTGGTGCGTTCATCTGTTTATGTGCGATGGCGGTATTGTACGTAATCTAGATTTAAAAGCTCATGGACATAATAATGATGGCATAGATCTTGAGATGAGTCGTAACTTTCTGGTAGAAAAATGCATGTTTGATCAGGGTGACGATGCTGTAGTTATTAAATCAGGAAGTAATCAGGATGGATGGCGTCTTAATAGCCCTTGCGAAAATATCGTAATCCGTAATTGTACTATCCTTGAAGGCCACACTTTACTAGGAATTGGCAGTGAGTTGTCTAGTGGCATTCGTAATATTTATATGCATGATTGCTCTGCCCCTAAATCTGTGCTCCGGTTATTCTATATCAAAACCAACCATCGCAGAGGTGGATTTGTTGAGAACATTTATATGGAAAATGTTAAGTCTGGTAAAATGCAACGGGCTTTTGAAATCGACACAGATGTACTATATCAATGGAAAGATTTCCCAACCTATGAAACACGTATCACACCTATTCATAATATCCATATGAAAAATGTTACTTGCGAAACAGCTGATGCTATTTATGAAATAAAAGGCGATGAAAGGCTTCCGGTAGAAAATGTGGAACTTAAAAATATACATGTTGGGAAAGTGAATAAATTCATCAAAAAGATTAAAAATGCAAAGAACGTAACAGAAAAGAATGTAACGTATGCAGAATTACTGGGACAATAAACTATTCTGTTATATTCCAGTGATAATAACATTATTATAGAATGCTCCGATTTTCAGAGTCATTCTATAATATTGATATGAGTAAACTTATTTTTTAGTTTCCTGATTACTTATTACCCGATATATTTCTTCGGCTATTCGGATAGCTCCTGCTTCGTTAGGATGAACATGATCAGGGAAATACTGAGGATATCCACTGAGCGGAGTATGTAGATCAATAACATTCACCTTCATTTTTCTGGCCACAGTCTTAATATAAGGAATAACATCATGCGTGATAATACTATCATTTATTCCCCACTGTATGGCATAAGCCGGAACGGGCAAGCAAAGATATATTTTTGGTTTTGAGGGTAATGCTTTAAAAGCTTTCACCATAATAGTCAGGTCTTTCTTAAACTCATCCTTATACTTCCAGTTTTGCGGTTTACTATCATTTGTGCCCAGCTTAATTGTTACTATATCCGGTTGAAAATCCAGCGCATCCTGATACATTTTCTCTTTCATATAAGGATAGTCTCCTTTGTTCAACAAAGTTCTTCCACTGAAACCAAAGTTATGCACTTCGTAACCATCGCCAAGTAATCTTCCCAAAACACCTGGATAGCTATCATGTTTCTGGTCTTTCACCCCTGATCCCTGCGTGATACTATTACCAACACAAGCCACTTTAATTACTTTTTGCTGCGCAAAGGTCAGATTACAGCAAAACAACAGCAAACATAAAAGCTGCAAATAAGATTTTCTTTTCATTTTATATCAGATTAATTATAACAGGACAAAGTTATTTCTATTATTATTTCAAAGCTATTGATTCCTAAATCTTTTTTATCTAATGAAATAGTTGTTATTACAAACAAGCATTTCTCACCATTGAGCAATACAATCAGACTATCCGCTGAGTGTTCTGCAACGTCAGCATTTCTTTGGGTACTGAAGAACGGATACTCTCTTTCAGCACATTCAATACAGAATAGCGAACGAAGTCTGTTTTTGTAACAATACTTATTTCACGCGTAGGACGTGGTATTGCAAATGGGCGTACAAGTTCTTTCTGCTGATCACTAAGTTGATAAAATGCCAGTTCGGGAATAAAAGTAATCCCCTTCCCTCCTTCCACTATTCTCATAAAAGTTTCCATACTTCCCAGATGATACGCAGCCTGATGAAGTTTAACCGCCTCAAGCTGGCAGAATCGCATCAACTGATCACGAAAGCAATGACCTTCATCTAAAAGCCAGAGCCTTTCTCCACTTATATCAGTGGAACGGATCACCTCATTTTTAAAAACAGATTCCTTGCGTGACACATATCCCAGAAACTGTTCATAGAAAAGAGTATCGGCTTGAAGTGATTTACCATCAACAGCAGTTGCAATAATCGCGGCATCAACTTTTCCGGTTGCAAGAGCCACAAGCACATCCTGCGTTTTCATCTCAGATACACGGATATCCATTTCCGGATAATCTTCCATAAACTTAGGGAAAAAGCGAGGGAGCAGATAAGGAGCTATTGTAGGCAATACTGCCATACGAAAAATGCCTTTCAATGACTGCTCCTCTTCCTTTACTATCTCCTTTACTTTTAAAGCCTGAGCCATTACCGCATAAGCCTGTTCTAAAATTTTCCGGCCAACAGCAGTTGGTTGAATAGGTTGTGTGCTGCGATCAAAGATCTTCACGTCCAGTTCTTCTTCCAGTTTTTGAATCATAGCACTCAGCGTAGGCTGAGTAACCAGGCAGTGCTCTGCTGCTTTGCCAAAATGACGAAACTTGTCTACTGCAAGAATATATTCTAATTGTTGTATAGTCATTTTATTGGCTTATTTTATTTCTTTATTTTTATGAATTTACTTCACATCAATATTACAATTTGCAAACATATCTGTTAATGATGCAAACAACCTCACTTTACAAAAACAGGGAATGCGAAATCTATAACTATCTACATATTAATTTGTTCTTGTAAAACTAATACAAATAAGTCAATGATTCACTCAATGGCTTAAAATATTTATCAGATTGCACGGCACACGTGGTAACCTTCGGACTTTCCCCATTCAAAACAATCGGTTCGGGTATCACTGGCAGAACCTTCACGCAATTTCGTGACTTTTACCACGGAACATTTGTGCTTCACATCTTTCTCTCAAATTATTAGTAAACCACATTTAGTGTTAAGGGAAACAGCGCAAAGCGGATTTAGTAATTAGCCTGAAAACGTAAAAGGTATTCAGGGAATAACAGCTTCTATTTGCAGGAGAAATAATCAATCCTATTCCCCAAAGGGCTCAATTTAAAGAAATAGGCAAAAAAAATGTCCTTTTATCCTTAGCAAAGTCCCGCCAGTTTTTTTTTAAATCCGGCGGAACTTTTGAACAAGATTGTAGATTGCAATATAATTTCAGAACATCAAAATATAAAAATAAAAAATAATTCCTATATAATTATTACTATATAAGTAAATTTTTAATATATTTGAATCGTCATAATATATTAAATAAAATGGAGTATAAAGTAGAGTATAACATGCTTCTTCAAATAAAAGTGGCATTAGCTTTTTTACTTATCAGTGTAACCCTATCTGCACAAAACAGTGGTCAGGTTTTAGACGGAGAATCAAAAGCCGCATTATCAGGAGTTAATATATACCTGAATAATAAAAAAGTTATATCCAGAAGTAATGATAAAGGCGAGTTCAATCTAAAAAGATTGTATAAAACAGATGTAAAAGATACGCTTTACTTTTCCCACATTGGATATTGTACAAAGAAAATACCCATACAATCGGCAAAAGCGCCCAATTGCATTGTTTACTTATTTAAAGACACACTCTCCTTAAAAGGAATAACTATCATATCGAATAAAAGACCTCTGGAAGATTTTCTGAATTATACCAAGCTTGCTCCACTAAAAGTTGCAGTCAGCTCATTTGGGTCTACTTTAGTTGGAAACAAGATTTATGTATTCGGAGGTAATAAATCGGACTTTATAGGTATTGCAAACGAAGAAAGAATTCTTAAAAATGTTACAAAGATAAATTTTCATATTGACTGGTTAAGTTATAGTGATAAGTTACAGATATATGACATACCTACAGACAAATGGGAAGTGAGCGACATAACACTTAGAAAAAGAGCTTTTGAAAATGTCAATTATTACAATAACAGAGTATATATATTAGGAGGGAAAAACCTGTCGACAAGTAAAAGAGTTGAATATCTGGACAATACAATTGAGCTGTATGACATGAAGAGGAATAAAATCTACCTGGACAAAACAAATCCTCATCAAGGCGTAAATTTTGCTTCTTTCACCTATGATAATTGCTTACTGGTTATGGGAGGATCAATAAAAGAGAATAGTGATTTCAAAGTATATTCAAAGAAAGTTCATCTGCTAAATTTTAAGAAAGGATTATGGTATGAATTACCCGATATGCCTAAAGCGAAAGAAGCAAAAGGAATCATTATTAACAATACAATTTATTTAATAGGCGGCTTTAATACTGTAGCTCTAAATAATATTGAAAGTTACAATATTAAAACAGGAAAATGGAAAACTATAGGTGAGCTGCCCTACGAAGTTTCAAGACCTGCAATTACATGTAATGACAATGTTATCTATATCTATGAGGGTAATACCATTCAGACTTTTAATATTATGACCAACGAGATAAAAGCCTACCCCATTGATCTGTTTTTAAATTATTGTGAGTTGGTATGTTGCGACAACATGTTATATATTTTGGGAGGTATAAAAAATGACTCCGGTGATTATTCTGCCTCTAGAAATTTATATCGTATTGATATTAACGATTTTAAAAAGACTGAAGTATTAAGCGATGTGACTATCCCTGGCGAAGAAGCTACTGGTGAATAAGGCTATAGTCACGTAAAGGCCAGCTATAACTTCTCCGAAGCTATTTATTGGCGTAAGATTTTAATTTATTGGTGAATGATTCTTATTTATTGGTGAATGGTTTTTATTTATTGGCGAATAATGTGTATTTTTGCACGCATAACATTCCAAACATATACATTACATCATGCAAGAAAAGATTATCATTCTTGATTTCGGATCACAGACCACTCAGCTTATTGGCCGCAGAGTACGTGAATTGGATACGTATTGCGAAATCCTACCCTACAACAAATTCCCTAAGAACGATGAGTCGGTAAAGGGAGTTATCCTATCCGGAAGCCCTTTCTCTGTATACGATGAATCGGCTTTTAAAATCGATCTAAGCGAGATTCGTGGAAAATATCCTATTTTGGGTATCTGCTATGGTGCGCAATTTATGGCATACACAAGCGGTGGAAAAGTAGAACCGGCTGGCACACGTGAATACGGACGTGCTAATCTGGGCTCCTTCTGCAAAGACAACGCATTATTTAAAGGAGTAAAAGAGAACTCACAGGTATGGATGAGCCACGGCGACACCATCACTGCAATTCCTGATAATTTTAAAACTATTGCTTCAACTAACGAAGTGGCTATTGCTGCTTATCAGTTAGAAGGCGAACAAATATGGGGTGTGCAATTCCACCCGGAAGTGTATCACACAGTAGACGGAACACAGATTCTTCGCAACTTCGTTGTTGATGTTTGCGGATGCAAGCAAGACTGGAGCCCGGCTTCATTCATTGAAAGCACTGTTGCCGAATTGAAAAAACAACTTGGTGACGACAAAGTAGTGTTAGGTCTTTCGGGCGGTGTAGATTCATCCGTTGCTGCTGTATTGCTTAACAAAGCAATTGGTAAGAACCTGACTTGTATTTTCGTTGACCACGGAATGCTTCGTAAGAATGAGTTCGAAAACGTAATGAGTGATTACGAACACTTAGGCTTGAACGTAATCGGCGTAAATGCAAAAGATAAATTCTTCAGCGAACTGGCTGGCGTAACAGAACCAGAGCGTAAACGTAAAATCATTGGTAAAGGTTTCATTGATGTATTTGATGAAGAAGCCCGCAAACTGAAAGATGTGAAATGGCTGGCACAAGGTACTATTTACCCAGACTGCATTGAGTCACTTTCCATTACTGGAACCGTGATTAAGAGTCACCACAACGTGGGTGGTCTTCCAGAAGAGATGAATCTGAAACTTTGCGAACCTCTCCGCCTACTCTTCAAAGACGAAGTGCGCCGTGTAGGTCGTCAGCTAGGTATGATGGAACATCTTATTACCCGTCACCCTTTCCCGGGACCAGGTTTAGCCGTTAGAATCCTTGGTGATATTACTCCCGATAAAGTACGCGTTCTTCAGGAAGCCGATGATATCTTCATCAGCGGATTGCGTGAATGGGGACTTTATGATCAGGTGTGGCAAGCAGGTGTAATCCTTCTTCCAGTACAATCTGTTGGTGTAATGGGCGATGAAAGAACATACGAAAATGCAGTAGCGCTCCGTGCCGTAACATCAACCGATGCCATGACAGCCGACTGGGCTCACCTACCTTACGAATTCCTTGGAAAGATTTCTAACGAGATTATCAACAAGGTAAAAGGTGTGAACCGCGTAACTTATGATATTAGCTCTAAACCACCTGCTACGATTGAGTGGGAATAGTTAGATTATAAAGGCATTTCTTTAGAGGAATGACTTGAGATATTTAAGAAAGAGACTAGACATTTCTGTTGAAATGTTTAGTCTCTTTCTTTTGTATTAATAAATCCAGCCATCTTTTTAATCGCATTGTTTGTTTATAACAATACTTTCAAATCATGAACTGAAACAAAGTAAATTAAAAAGGGTAAACTCGGCAAGATTCAGTTCTTTTGACTTAACGTACATAATTTTAATTCAATAAACACAAAATATTTCTTTAATTTGTTTTGTTATTTCAAATTATACTTTTACATTTGCAGTGTACCACTATTATAGTACACTATTTTAATATCTAATTATAAAATAGTTTGTTATACGCTAAGTAATCAAACACTTGCATTTTATATATATGTATTATGTAGTTGTATGGAAAATAATTATAATTCAATCTATAATAGAGAAGTAAATTAAGACAGGTTTATTCTGTTTACTTAATTCTACATATAATTTATATCGGTCATAGCTGAGGAACTTAACATAAATATTACAGAGCTTATTATATAAAAGTTTTGTATTGAGTATTTAATTTAAAATTGTAGAACAATGATTATAGTAGCCTTTATCGTAATTATAGTAGCTTTTATTTGCTGCTGGTAGCATGATTACTATGGTGCACCTGTTTTATTTAGTAAACTGCAAGTTTGGAGTAAATGATAACTAAATTATAAATTGAAATAAAATGCTGAAAATTGAAAATCTGTCCTTTGTATACAGGAGGTCACAAAAAAAACTATTTGAAAACTTTTCTCTATCAGTTGAAAAGGGTAAAGTTTATGGTTTGTTAGGTAAGAACGGCGTGGGAAAATCAACTCTCTTATATCTTATTACAGGGCTTTTAATACCCAAAAGTGGAAAGGTTGATTTTGATAATGAAGATGTATCTAAAAGATTGCCTAAAACACTTCAGGATATTTATATTGTGCCCGAGGAATTTGATTTACCATCGATCTCTTTTCGCAAGTATGTTGAATGCAATAAGTCATTCTATCCTCGTTTCAGCGAGGAAAACCTTGAGAAATATCTTCATTGTTTTGATTTGAATATGGACGTGAATCTTGGAGCTTTATCTATGGGGCAGAAGAAGAAGGTCTATATGAGCTTTGCATTAGCTACAAATACTTCTCTTCTTGTTATGGATGAACCAACAAACGGGCTGGATATTCCTGGAAAAAGTCAGTTCCGGAAGTTTATAGCATCTGGAATGAATGATGAAAAGACTATCATTATTTCCACTCATCAGGTTAAGGATGTTGATAATTTGCTGGAACACGTAATTGTGATGGACAGCAATAAAGTTTTGCTGGATAAATCTGTTTCAGATATTTGCCAGAAGCTATTATTCGTAGAAACGTCTAGTAATGAATCAGCAGAGGAAGCACTCTATGTTTCTCCTTCCATTCAAGGAAAAAATATGATTCTTCCTAATAAGGAAAACAAGGAATCGGCAATTAATCTGGAACTATTGTTTAATGCTCTGCTAGCTGATGCAGACAAATTGAAAGTTTATCTTCAAAATTAAAAATCAAAGTCATGATAAAGAACAATTTTATAAGCATTAAGCGCTTTGCTTTTCTCTATAAAAAAGATTTCATAGAGAACTGGAAAACAATGCTTCTTCGTTTTGTTATGTTATATGCCATAATGGCGATAATATTTTGTTTTATAGGATATTCTGAATTCGAATCAAGAATAAAACATGATAATGAACTTTGGTATGGAGATATTTATTATCTGAGACCTGCAATATTTCTTTTCTGGGGATTTGGATGTCTTTTTGCCTCATTAATGATGGAAAAGATGAAAAGCAAGACCAAGCGGATTGCATATCTAATGACTCCAGCAACTACTTTTGAGAAATTCTTTTCAAGATTCCTGCTCGTTGTTGTTGTCTTTATAATCGCTTTTTTCCTTGCTTTTAAATTAGCCGATTATACAAAGATGGCAATATTCTCAATACGTTATCCTGAATTAAACATAGCTCCAATAAATATTTCACAGGGATTATGTAGTCAAAAGCCAGATGCAATGACAAATAATTGGATGGAATTTACAGCTCTGTTTTCTGTATATATCTTTTTCCAGTCTTTATTTGTTTTAGGAAGTACATTGTGGTATAAGAACCCGTTCATCAAAACCCTTGCAGCAGGTGTGGCAATAACTCTGCTTTTTTATGCGGTCGACGGCCTATTGGTACACTCTCTGTTTAATGATAATCAGTTAAGGTTTAGTGTGGGAGATTATTGCGGGGAACTAATGAAAAAATGGATAACAAAGCAAAATCTTTTCTTGCTTTTTTCTTTACTGACTCTTTTTAACTGGGTTATCTCTTATTTCCGTTTTAAAGACTCTGAAATTATTAATAGACTCTAAGCATATGAACTTTAAAGATAGTAAAGCAATTTATTTACAGATAGCCGATAGAATATGTGATGAGATTATCTTTGGGCAATACCCTGAGGAAGAGAGAATTCCGTCAGTTCGAGAATATGCTTCCATTGTTGAAGTCAACTCCAATACAGCAATGCGCTCTTTTGATTACCTCCAGTCTCAGAACGTAATTTATAATAAGAGAGGCATTGGATACTTTGTATCTACCGGTGCAAAGAAACTGATTTTATCTCTCCGCAGGAAGCGTTTTTTAGAAGAAGACCTTGAATGGTTTTTCCATCAAATCTACACATTGGATATTCCGATGGAGAAAATCGGCGATATGTATAACGAATTTAGTAAGAAACAAAATAGTATCAGACAATGAGACGCACAACAGTTATATTATTAGCAACCATATCATCGGTGTTATTATTATCGGTGATATTTATTATTCATTTACGATTTTTTGCTCCGACTGATAGAACTGAAAAAAGCTTTTTATCAGAGGATAAATTGTCCGGCAAGGTTGATTCAATAAACTTCTCCTCGTATAAGGTTATCAGATTTGTTGATGAGAGCAACAAACAGATGTCTGATATATCAAGTTCATTGATTGTTCAGCCATTTAAAAATGAACAACAAAAAGGTATGTTCTGCTTTCCAAAAGAATTATCTTTTATGATAAATAAACAAGTATCGGGTGATACACTTGTTATTAAGCTAAAGTATCCGGAAAAACAATTGGCTGCTCTTCTTGATAAATACAAGTCTAAGAGAATGCATTCGTACTTTTATCTTTATACCGATTCTACTTCTTCGTTGTCGGTAAGAAATGAATCCAATAATTTGGAAACAATATTCAAAAAGATTACATTGAGAGAAGCTACTGTTTATGTAGCTAATAAAATCCTTATAGATTCATGTAAAATAGGCAGATTAAATGTTTCGGGCTATCATGCTCAAATCTATCTTGCAAATAATAAGATAAATATCTTCAGTCTAGATCTGGAGAATCTGAATGACTGGAAGGTGGATAAATGTGATATCAGTGAAGAACATCTTACAGGAAAGGGAGATAATTATGTTAGCTTACCAAAGACTGAGTGTAAAAAGATGGTATGGAAGGGTAAAACAAAAGATTCAGAAATCAGAGTCTCACTCAAATCAGACAAAGCAACTATCTCCTTCTAGTTGGTTGTAGTTAATAAATAATTCTCACTACCAAAGAGACATTATCCACTTATACAATTATGTGGGCAATGTCTCTTTTTTTTAGGAATCATGAGCCCTTTCAGTTCAAACTCAATGTAGGTTCAGATTAACTCACCGCAGACTAATAAAGCAATATGTAAGTTTAAAGAATTTCAATTTATGCGTTAATTGTCTAAATAAAGATATGATTAAAAGAGAAACAGCCATTAACGATAAAAAAAAGTAAAAAAGAAGAATCAATTAAAAGTAAAATACGTATACTTGTAACTCATTACAAACAATTTCAAAAAAACTATAAAGAATTGATATAATTCAAGATTATAGCGAATAATGATATAGCATTCTTGATTAATAATCATTTAAAAGTTTTGAATATGAAAAACTATTTATTCTTATTAGTTTTACTATTTTTATCCAGTTGCGGTAAAAAGGATAATAAAGATGTGGAAGCATGCTTAGTTAAGCAACCAAACAACTCATCTTTTATGCTGGACACAATAAATACGAGTAAATGGGACAGCGTTTATGTAATGGGACCATATCAATATGTGAATATTGAAAAGAATATTCCTTACCTATCGGATAAACTTAAAAAGAAGTTTAAACAAACAGCCATGATTGATTCTTACTGCACTTTAATTTTTGTAAGAGATCAGAAAGTAGTGAGCTATAGTTCCATTAAAAGAGATGTAGCCGACTTCTCTAGCCTGGATGGTAAGATTGGCTACCCATTAAAACAAAACTACCGGATTGTTGCTTACAGAAAAGTTATTGCTAGTTAGCCGATATCGTTCTTAAAGGCTAAACTAATTCATTGTTTTAAGCTATGACTGACAAACGAGCTTAAATAGCACTATTTATCAGTCATGGTTTATAAAAAAGATTATTTATATAAAACCAATGATACTCTCCACACAAGGAAATAACGATCTGTAGCATAAATGTAATAGGGGCAATGCTTCATAGCAAATATTTGTGTAATCAAAATTTATGCAAATATTTATTCCAATTAGCTGTGACTGATGGAATAACAATGTATTGATAGAATACAATTAGTTACGCCAATTAACACATTAGCTTTATAAATTGCACAAATAAACAAACATTGCACAAATTTAGTTTCAAATCCAACTATTTAATCTATAAATAGTATTACCTTTGTGGCCAGTATTTAGAAATTCATTAAACGATGAAAACATTATCAATTGGAGATTTAAAAGCTCGTGTACCTATTATTCAAGGTGGAATGGGCGTAGGAATCTCTTTATCAGGCCTGGCCTCGGCTGTAGCAAACGAAGGAGGCATCGGCGTAATCTCATGCGCCGGATTAGGACTTCTATACAATAAACTATCAAGTAACTTTGGAGAAGCAAGTATCTTAGGGCTTAAAGAAGAGCTCAAGAAAGCACGTGCCAAAGCAAAAGAAGCAAAAGGAATTATCGGAGTAAATGTGATGGTAGCCATGACCAACTTTGCAGATATGGTAAAAACATCTATTGCCGAGAAAGCAGATATAATCTTTAGCGGAGCCGGACTTCCTCTTGATTTACCTAGTTTCCTTCCTAAAGGTAGCACAACAAAACTTGTACCTATTGTATCATCTGCACGCGCGGTAAAGATTATCTGTGAAAAATGGCAGAGTCAATACAATTATCTTCCTGATGCCGTAGTGGTAGAAGGCCCAAAAGCCGGAGGTCACCTAGGTTACAAGGAAAACCAGATTGCAGACGAGCACTATTCTTTAGAAGAAATCTTACCTCAGGTAGTGAAGGAAGTAGCTATTTTTGAAGAAAAGTTCAACAAGAAAATTCCGGTAATTGCTGCTGGAGGTATCTACACCGGAGCAGACATCTACCGAATGATGGAACTTGGAGCTTCGGGTGTTCAATTAGGAACCCGATTTGTAACAACTGACGAATGCGATGCTTCTTTAGCTTTCAAGGAACAATATCTGAATGCAAAAGAAGAAGATATAGAAATCATTAAAAGTCCCGTTGGAATGCCTGGTAGAGCAATTGGATGTTCTTTCATACAGAAAGTTAAGGAAGGTGTAAAACAACCAAAGTCGTGCCCTTTCCATTGCATAAAGACTTGCGATATTTCTAAAAGTCCATATTGCATTATGTTGGCTCTTTACAATGCATTTAAAGGCAACTTTAACAGTGGATATGCTTTTGCCGGTGCAAACGCTTTCAGATCGAACAAGATTATGAGTGTAAAAAACACAATCTCTGAATTAATGAATGAGTGGAAAGAAAAAGAGCTTTTCTCTAAAAAGTAATTTTTCTCTTATATAAAAATTAAAAGCGAGGGCTTCCTTTCAGGATAGTCCTCGCTTTTTTATTTAGAATACTGGTTTGCAAACTATGATTTCTTCCTTCTGATACTGCAACAGACTCATCTTTGGGATAATTGTTGTAAAATGAGCTGAAGCCATGTGTGTTTTCAATATACCTGCGCTCTCCCATTCTTCAAGCATAACCAATATCTGCTTATTATTTAAATCCTGAACCAGATTATAATTGATACAACCCGCTTCTTTTCTTGATTCCTGTACCAATTCACCAGCTAATTTCAGGAATTCTTCAACTTTGTCTTCCTTAACAAAGAATTTTGCAATTACTTTTACCATTTCATTTTCCTCCTATTAAAATTTATTTTCTGGAAATATTAAGCTTCAAAGGTACAAATAGAATTATTATAGATTCCATTTTAATGAAATTTATACCAAAAAAAAATCTCAACCTACCTTTCTATCCTTTCCTATTAATGATGGAACAAAAGGTTCTTTCTTATATCCTACATTAATTATTGGTGTCGATTTACCTATAGTTTAAAATATACAGCAAAGAAGCAGAACGATTTTACAGAATAAATATTCTGAACAATATAAAAAGGTAACATATCCTCCTTTTTGGTATAAAACAGACACATCAACTATTTAACTAAAAGATTACCAACAAATTAAGACTGATTCCAAATTCAATCAATCTCTCTTCCAAAAAAGAGGAAAACATAAGGTTGTTTTGGAGGGGGTAACAGGGTGCCTCCTTCTGAAACCCTTTGATAGCCGCGGTGACAAATTTTAGCACGAGACATATAAAAGAAGTTATTTTCAAAGTTTGTCACCACCATTAAAAAATACGTACATTAAACTTTACGAGAGGCGTGAATCGTTTAATAGTTAAAGAATATAAAATTATGGAGTCAAAGTAACACCGAATTATATTATTCGTATATTTGCGAACAATATATGGAAAAAGATAAAGATTACACAGCAGAACAGGAACAGATTGCCCGATATGCAAAGGCAATGGGGCATCCGGCGCGCATAGCTATAATGGATTTTCTCGCATCACAGGAAAGTTGTTTTTTCGGTGATATTCACGATGAATTGCCAATAGCCAAAGCAACCGTATCCCAACACCTGAAGGAACTCAAAGATGCCGGACTAATTCAGGGCGAAATTGAAGCTCCCAAAGTTCGTTATTGTATAAATAAAGAGAATTGGGCAAAGGCTCAGAACCTGTTTGCCAAGTTCTTTGATAGAAAAGATCTTAAGAAGATCTGCTGCGGATAATATTTTTTTGCCGCAGATGTTCGTCGTTTTACGAATTACGATTAACTATTAAAATAAAGATTAATATGGAAATTAAAATTTTAGGTTCAGGATGCTCAAAGTGCAAAACTCTTGAGAAACTAACACGCGAAGTTGTGGAACAAAACGGTATTGATGCTTCTATATCTAAAGTAGAGGACATCATGGAGATTATGAAATACGGAGTTATGGCAACGCCTGCTCTGGTTGTTGACGGAAAAGTTGAGATTAAAGGACGTGTTCCTTCTCTGGAAGAGATAAAAGAAGTATTAACAAAATAAATTCGGATATACATGAAACGTATATTGATGATCAGCTTCGCTATTATGATGATATTAGGAAGCTTTACAGGCAACGCACAAAACAATAAAAAACAAAATGCTCCTAAGGTTGCTGCACAGAAAATTGAGGTTTACTATTTTCACTTTACACGCAGATGCCCAACTTGTATGGCAGTGGAATCTGAATCTCAAAAGGATCTTGGTGTTTTATACCCTGAACAGGTTAAAAAAGGACTAATTACCTTTAAGAGTTTCAACCTTGATGAAAAGAACAGTGAAGCTATTGCAAGTAAATGTCAGGCATCCGGTCAGAGTCTTTTGGTGATAAGCGGTAAAAAGAGAACCGATCTTACTTCGGAAGGATTTATGTATGCCCGCAACAGTCCCGACAAACTAAAACAAAAAATCAAATCAACCGTTGACCCTTTACTGGGTTCTAAATAATTCACTAAGATGGAGTTTCTTCAAAGTATTCTTGATAATTCACAGTACTCCTTTCTTACGGCAATCATACTGGGACTGATGACCGCCATCAGCCCTTGCCCGCTGGCAACCAACATTACGGCTATAGGATTTATAAGCCGGGATATTGATAATAGCAAGCGAGTATTCCTGAACGGACTCGTTTATACACTGGGACGCGCAATAAGTTACACCCTTCTTGCCGTAATACTTTATTTCGGAGCTAACCAGATGAACATATCTATGCTGTTTCAGGGATGGGGAGAAAAGATTCTTGGCCCATTGCTAATCGTCATCGGGCTGTTTATGCTGGATATAATAAAAATCAATTTCCCTGGATTCTCTAAACTGGCGGACAGGATTGGAGAAAACAGCAAAGGTAGTTACTGGAGTACACTTTTATTGGGAATGATTTTTGCCCTGGCATTTTGTCCTTATAGCGGAGTTCTTTACTTTGCTATGCTGATACCCATGACCATTTCAAGTGCAAGCGGATTGTATCTTCCGGTACTGTTTGCCATAGCAACAGGTCTGCCGGTTATCATGTTCGCCTGGTTGCTAGCTTATGCTGTAGGTAATGTAGGTAAACTGTATAATCAGATAAAGACCTTTGAACTTTGGTTCAGACGTGTTGTTGCTGTAATCTTTATTCTTGCAGGTTTTTACTATGCAACTATTTTCTTTCTTAATTAGAAAACATAAGTATGAAACAAAATTATTTTAGTGAAATCACCACACAGATACTTGGAATGAATCGCAGGAACCTGATTGGACTTCTGGCTTTACTGCCTGTGTGGTACCTTATATATTATAATCTGCAACCCGTAACCAACTGGATCATTGATTCCGTTATCGGTATGCAGAAAGGAGATCGCCTTACCGAGGCAATCCGCTTCTTTATATTCGAAGTGCCAAAGGTGCTGATGCTTCTTGCACTGATTATCTTTATCGTGGGCATTATCCGTACTTACTTTTCGGCAGAGCGTACGCGAAAGGCACTGGAAGGCAAATCTACCTTCACTGGTAATGTGTTGGCTTCGATGCTGGGAATCGTTACTCCTTTTTGCTCTTGCTCTGCCATCCCGTTGTTTCTGGGATTTGTGGAATCGGGTGTGCCACTGGGTGCTACCTTCTCGTTTCTGATTGCCGCACCCATGATAAATGAAGTGGCTGTAATTCTCCTCTTCGGTCTGTTTGGCTGGAAGACTGCTCTTATCTATGTTATCACCGGACTAATCATTGCTATCATTGCAGGATGGATTATCGGCAAACTAAAGTTAGAGCATTGGGTGCAGGACTGGGTGTATCAAACTCAGATGGGCAATATCGGAGATGATGATAACAAACTGACTTTCTCTGACCGCATTCGTTTTGGCTTTAGCGGGGTAAAGGAGATTGTAGGCAAAGTATGGCTATATGTTGTTATCGGTATTGCCGTAGGTGCCGGAGCTCATGGTTATGTGCCCGAGGACTTTATGGTGTCTTTAATGGGTAAGTCTGCTTGGTACAGCATTCCTTTATCGGTTCTTATCGGAGTTCCGCTCTATTCTAACGCAGCCGGAATAATACCTATTGTATCTGTGCTGATAGAGAAAGGGGCAGCATTGGGAACTTCGCTGGCATTTATGATGGCAGTTGTGGGACTTTCGCTTCCAGAGATGATTATTCTTAAGAAAGTGCTCAAGCTTCCGCTTATACTTACGTTTGTAGGAGTTGTGGCTACCGGGATTATGATTGTGGGATATTTGTTCAACTTGATATTTTAAACGCATAACCAAAAAACAGAAGTAACATGAAAATTGGTATTATCATTGAAACTAAAGAATACGAAAAAGCATGGAATGCTTTTCGTTTTGCAACCACTGCAAAGAAGCAAGAACATGAAGTAAAAGTGTTTTTAATGGGAGAAGCTGTAGAGTGCGAAGGTTTAACTCATGAGAAGTACAATGTTGATGAACAACTCAAGAATTACATTAATGCAGGAGGCGAGATATTGGCGTGTGGAACATGTATCAAATCACGCCATTTAGAGAATTCATTGGAAGTGTGTCCTATTTCAACTATGATAGACTGTGTGAATATTGTTGTTTGGGCTGACAAAACAGTTACGTTTTAATAAATTAATAAATATAAAATGTGCATGAAAGTATTAATTCTTTGTACAGGAAATAGCTGCCGTAGTCAGATGGCTCACGGCTGGCTTCAATCGTTCGATAAATCGTTGGAAGTGCATTCTGCAGGAACAGAAATAGCCAAGCAAATCAATTCAAAAGCTGTAAAGGTAATGGCGGAAGCCGGAATAGATATCAGCAGCCACTTCCCTAAAAGTGTGAATCAATATCTGGATCAGGAATGGGATTATGTGATTACGGTATGCGGAGGCGCAAACGAAAGTTGTCCCGTGTTTAGCGGAAAAGTGAAGCACCGAATTCATATAGGTTTTGATGATCCGTCTCACGCAACAGGAACTGATGAATTTATCTGGAGTGAGTTTCACAGGGTAAGAGATGAGATAAAGCAACAGTTTTACGACTTTTATCTTCAGAATCTGAAGGATTCACCGGATACAACGAAGGATGCTAAAGAAATAGTAAAAGAGAAATACAGTCAGATTGCATTGCAAAGTGATTCTTCTGAGGATTCATCATGCTGTGGTTCGGCTAGTTGCTGTTCATCAGTCGACTTTTCCACCTTCAGTGACAGTTACGAGGCTTTAAAGGGATATGCTCCCGAAGCCGACTTAGGATTAGGATGCGGTCTGCCCACAGAATTTGCCCAGATAAAAGAGGGAGATACTGTTGTAGATTTAGGATCAGGTGCC
>Ga0183099_1000870_pt1 | contig 19330 bp, 19 predicted proteins | sample Biomet1_FD_127788 | JGI IMG/M metagenome (GOLD analysis project Ga0183099, IMG submission 127788) | Microbial communities from bioreactor (seeded with anoxic lake sediment) at LBNL, California, USA - Biofuel metagenome 1 | ecosystem: Engineered > Bioreactor > Anaerobic > Unclassified ... | reverse complement strand
AAAAACTCGATTTATACATAGTTCTTTTAAGCCTAAAATCAGGTCATTTGTATAATTTTTTGTTAAATATACTTCTGCCATAAGTGTTTTAGGAAGTGATTTAGAGCAAATTTTACTTATTTCATTAATATGTTCTTTAGTTAAAAAGTTTCCACTCAAAATAAAACAATCAGGATTTAGGACAGCAGACATTATTTCGATTAAGTTACTTGAATTTTTACAGAATTTGTCAAAATTATTATAAATATCCTTGTTCCATTCAATATACTTAATATTTGCAATTTCTCCAGCACAATTTTTATAACCCTTGTAAAGTTTATTGTCTATTAATAGTGCAGACCCCGGAGGATATGATTCTGGGAAAAAGATATAAACTGTACTAGGATTTTCATTGAATCCTTTTCTTTTGTTAAATCCAATGGCAGCGGAATTTACATCATTTTCGATTACAACAGAAATTGAAAGTTCTTCCGTCAGATTTAAGCCTTCAAGTAAAGAATAATCTGAAAAAGTAATCAAATCTCCTTCATTTGTTCCAGCATTTCCAAAACCAACAACTTTTATTTTGGGAAATTTTACTATCATTTCATTAACAATACTCTTAATACAAGATAAATCGATATTACTTAGTACTCTTTCTTCTTCATATAGATTAGTTTCTCCCAAATTTGAAATACAAATATTCATATAAGTTAAATTATTTTTTTCAAAAGGGAAAAGAATAAGGCAATGAAAATAATCAAAATTATAGGAATATTCTTTTGGAGGTCTACCACCTGTTGATTTTCCATGATTCAACTCCAAGATTTCATTTTTTTCTAGTAAATCATTCAATATTGTTCCAACTGTAGCACTAGTTAGCCCCGTTTCTTTTGCAATTTGAGGTTTTGTAACAGAAGAATTTTTTTTGAGTGCTTCTCTTACTATATTTATATTAACTTCCTTGATTAAAACTGTATTTCCATTTAACTTTTCCATTTTAGCTCCCTTAAAAAAACTTAATAAAATACTTTTATTAAGTTGATAGTACCACAAATATTTTTTGTGGTCAAGCGTAGTTTCAATTTATTTCTTTAATGTAATTATCAGTCAAAATTTTAAGTGGTTAATTATTAAATTATTCTAATTTTTATTTTTATCAATAATAATGTTAATTTCAGTTAATATAAAACTTAGAATAATGCTGATTATTAAAAATAATGTATTATATATCATTAATAATCAACTTTAATATTAATAAATCAAGCGATAAAAATAAAAAGAAATAATGAACTATTAAAATTTAATTGAACTTATGCTATAATAAGAAAAAAATTATGAATTTAAAAAATATAAAAGGATTTATTTTTAATAGTTGAACATTATAAAAAGAAGTCTTTATTTTGTAAAATAGAATTAATTAAAATTTTAGGAAAGAGAGGATTATTATGAAAAAATTTTTAGTGCTCTTATTCATTATGTTGAGCATTGCAACTTTTTCGGCAACTTATAAGGACGGGGCATATTATGTTGTAGCAAACAAAGGAACATTTGGGTGGAAGCCATTTACTGAAATAATTGTAAAAAATGGAAAGGTGTCACAAATAACCTTTGATAGAATTAATAAAAATGGGGAATTAGCCTCTAAAGATAGTGGATATAACAAAAGTATGAAAAAGAAAGTAGGAACAAACCCATCTGAATACTCAGTAAATATACCTAAAAATTTTCTTGCAGTAAATCAAAATTTGAATCAAATGGATGCGGTAGCAGGAGCTACTGATTCATTATTAGAATTTAAAATAATGACAAAATTTCTTTTAGAAAAAGCAGCTAAAGGAGAAACTGGAAAATTTGAAATTAATAAATCAGATTTAAAGTAATAATTTTGGTGTAGAACTGATTGGTAAAATATGACTAGACAAGTCAAATATTTAGAATAGAAAACTTTAAAAATTAATAAAGATTTCTTATATAAAAGTTAAGATTATATAGTCAAGTCAAAAATATCTAAGGTCGCTTGTTTTATAGCGACCTATGTTTTTTCATAGCCATAATTCTGCCATTTTTAAGAAGTATTATAACAATGAAAATAATTAAACAGCTAGCTTCAAACTTAAACTGTTGAAATTTCGTTACAAGTTAAAAGAATTAAATTTTAGGAGGTGAAAAGATGAATTATCATATACTGGTTGTTGAAGACCAAAAGGAAATTAGTAGTATTGTGACTAAGTATTTGGAAAAAGAAGAGTTTTCTTATAAAGTTGCAGAAAATGGAATAGAGGCGTTAGATATTTTTTCAAAAGAATCTTTTCATCTTGTTTTACTGGATGTAATGATGCCTGGAATTAATGGCTTTGAAGTACTAAAACAAATAAGAGATACCTCTAATGTCCCTGTGATTATGCTTACTGCAAGGGAACAAGAAGTTGATAGAATAAAAGGCTTTGACTTTGGAGCTGATGATTATGTTGTCAAACCTTTTAGTCCTCGAGAACTTGTAAGTCGTATAAAAGCAATATTTAAAAGAGTTTACAATGAAGCCGACGAAATTGTTTTACACGTTGGAGAACTTAAACTTTTTATTAATAGTATGAAACTTTATAAAAATGAGCAAGAAATTGTTATTACTTCTACTGAATTTCAATTAATGAAAGTTTTTATGAATAATAAAGGAATCATCTTGAATAGAGAAAGACTCATTCAACTAGCTTTTGGCTATGAATATGAAGGTTTTGATAGAAATATTGATACTTATATAAAAAGACTTCGACAAAAGATTGAAGATAACTCAAAAAATCCAGTATATCTTATTACAAAATATGGGGCTGGATATGTTTTTGGTGGTGAGATAAAATGACTATCAGAAAACTTTGGTTAATTATACTAATTTCAATATCATTTATTTCTATAGGAATAAACGTTATGGTTTTAACAACTTTAACCAATAGATATTTTATAGGATATTTAGCTAAAGATTATGAAAAAAATGTTAATCAGATTTTAGATTATACAAAATCAGCATTATCAGAAGAAAATATCTCATTTAAGCAGATGGCTATTGAATTGGGTACACATTTTAGAGATCCCATTATAGGCATTAGGTTATACAGTCGAACTGGAGAAAAACTTGTAGATGTCAATAATGCTAATAATATTCAAAATAAAAATATGAAAATATCTAAAAAGTCCATGCATAAAATTCTAAAAGAAGTAAAAGAATACAAAATAGAAGATAATGGTGAAATCATAGGAGTCCTCCACATAACCACTAGAAGTTCTACTAAAAATTCTATGATTGCAGGGGTATTTCGGTCAAAATTACTTTTAAATAGTCTGTTTTCAATGTTAATAGCAATGTGTATTTCTATAATTATTGGAATAATCATTAGTAAAAAAATGAGTTCTGATTTAATTAATACAGCTGAATTAGCCAATAATATTCAAATTGGAGTAAATGGAGTAACTACTAAATCATCTATATTTGAAATAACAAGAATTAGAGAAAGTTTAGAAGAGTTGAATACTCGATTAAAAATCAAACAAAAAAATAGAAAAGAACTAATTGACCAGCTTATGCATCAAACAAGAACACCTCTCACTATATTAAAATCACATCTTGAAGGGGTAGAAGATGGTATTATAGAAATGAATGAAGATGAAATTGATATATGGAAAAATCAGATTGATAATATCACCGTAATTATCGCAAATATGAGTGGAATGATTGATGCAAATAAAGAAAATGATGATTTAGTTATAGAAAAATTTGATGTAAGCCAATTAATAAACCAAATTGTTAGTGGGATTTCCCCTCAATTTTTAAAAAAGAAATATTATTAAATGTCTTATCCCATGAAAAAATTTATGTTGAAACTGATCAGTATAAACTAAGTCAAATTATATATAATATCTTAACAAATGCTTATAAGTATACTGAAAACAACGGTTCTGTAGATATTGATTATTTCGTAAATAATGGAAATATTTACATTAAAATTAAGGATACAGGAGTAGGAATAAGTAAAGATGACATTGATAAAATCTTTAATGCTTACTACCGTAGTCCAGAAGTTCTAAAAATAAATGGTGATGGAATAGGCTTATATGTCGTAAATGAAAATTTGAAATTAATTAATGGAAGTATTGAAGTTTTATCTGAAATAAATAAAGGAAGTACCTTTATAATAAATCTTCCGTTAAGTCTAAATTTAGTTAACATTTAATTTTTTACATATTACTGCTACAATTTTATAGTATAATTCTATTGTAAAGAGGAGGTGATTTTTATGTTCTTTCATATGAATCCTTTTGCATATGGTTTTGGAGGTGTAATGATGATTTTCCCAATGATATTATGGATATTGTTAATAGTATTAATAGTTAAACTATTTCAAGATAAGAATAGTTCGACCTCTCCTAAGGAAACTAATAATAAAGCCCTAGATATTCTCAAAGAAAGATTTGCTAAAGGCGAAATTGATGAAGAAGAATTTCTTAGAAAAAAAGAGTTATTAGACAAATAAAATATGTCAAAAATAGAGAACGCTTAGATTACAAGTCTAAGCGTTCTTTGTTATAATTTATAAAAAGTTAATAAGACTTTGGACGGTAATCTTTTTGCACTACAAACAAATAAACTTGTAGTAAGCCATTTATATTTAGAGCTGTATACTTCAAATTTTGGAGTTGTTTTAAAGTAATATAAATCAGGATTTATAAACTCTCCATTTTTAACTTTTTCTATATATTCTTCTGGAACAGTTCTAATTCCATTATTCTCTATATAAATTGTTTCTCCATCATCAAACTTGATTCCATATCTAGCAGACAATTCGCAAATCCCATTAGGTCTTATTACTTGACTATCTACTCCACCAGGGAGAACAACTCCTCTAATATTTTCCCCTTTTAATTCACCAGAAATTATAGGAATCAGCTGTCTTCTACCTATAATAGTATCTTGCCCAATCAAGATAGGTGCTGCTACTTCAATTTCAATCGAAAAAACTTCTTCCACTTTTCCTCCTTAAACAGTATAAATCTATTTTTCAATTAAAACTATATCATTTATTTTATTAGAAAATCAAATTTTATTTTTAACTCTCTATTATTTACCAAAAATCAAAGTCTTTAAAATTCAATATGTACAATTATTTTTTTATTGTTCTACACGTTTAGAATATTGTTAGATACAATAATTTATGATATAATGCTGTGATTATAATTGCTAAGTTACAGTACTTAATCAAATAAATTTGAATTTATTAAGAATAGGAGTGATTTATATAGCAAAAGAACATACATTTGATGTTGTATCTAAAATTGACTTACAAGTTTTGAAAGATACTTTAAATGTTTCAGAAAAAATAATTAAAGGACGTTATGACTTAAAAGGTGGAACAAACACTATTGAGTTAAATGAAAAAGAAAATACTTTAACAATTACTGCTATGTCAGATATGTCTCTTAGATCTCTGAAAGAAATTTTAATTCAAAATGCTATAAAAAAAGATATTTCATCTAAAGCATTTGAGTTTAAAGAAGCAGAGAAAGCTTTTTCTGGGCATCTAAGAGTGACAGTAAAATTTGTGCAAGGGATAGATAAAGAAAATGCAAGAATAATAAATGATATTATTAAAAATAGTAATTTGAAAGTTAAGAGTCTTCTTCAAGATGAGCAAATAAGAGTGGTAAGCAAAGATATCGATACTTTACAGCAAGCTATAACTCTTCTTAGAAGTAGTGATAAAATTGCAATTCCTCTACAATTTAGTAATTTTAGATAGTCTAAAAGTAGAACTTTCTATGAAAGTTCTACTTTTTTTATTTGTAACTACTCAGGTATCTGAACAAAATCTCATTTTTTTAAACTTTCATCTATTTTTGCTTTGTAATATTTGATATAATATAGACATCAACTTTAGAGGAGGTGTCTATGAATTTAAACTTAAAAGAACTTAATCACCAACAGCTAATAGAATTGATTCAATCCTTAATTGAAGAAAATCAAAAACTTAAAGCTCAACTTTGCTTAAATAGTTCTAATAGCAGTAAACCTCCATCAACTGATGGCTTTAAAAAAAAACTAAGAAATAACTCTCTTAGAGAAAAAACTGATAAAAATTCTGGGGGTCAACTTAATCATAAAGGACATACCTTAAAAAAAGTTGATACTCCTGATTTTACGATTGATATCAAGAATGATATATGTCCTTGCTGTTATTCTAATCTTCAAGAAATATCCCCTGTAAATATTACTACAAGACAGGTTTTTGATATACCTCTTCCTAAAATTCAAGTTACAGAATACAAGGCTTACCATAAAGTTTGCCCTCATTGTAATACAAAAAATAATCCAGTATTTCCTAGTAATGTAACTCAACCTGTTTCCTATGGTTCAAATATACAATCTTTAGTAACTTATCTGAGTGTTCAAAATCATATACCTTACAATAGAATTTCTTCTTTAGTTAGTGACCTGTTTAATTGTAATCTAAGTGAAGGCACTATTTTTAATATTTTAAATAGAGCCTATGATTCTCTTGAAACTACTGAGAATGAAATTAAGAATAGACTTCTACAAAGTCCTCAAGTTCATGCAGATGAAACAGGAATTTATGTAGAAAAACTACGTCAATGGCTATTTTCTTACTCAAATAAAGATTATACATTCTATGATTTTCATAAAAAACGTGGTAAAGAAGCAATGGACTTTATAGGTTTTATGGAAAACTATAGAGGTATCGCAACACATGATTGCTGGAAAACTTATGAAGCTTATGAAAATTGCCTTCATTCCTTTTGTAATGCACATTTTTTAAGAGAACTAAACGGTATAATGGAAACAACAGAATTCAAGTTTCCAAAAGAGATAAAAGAAACTCTTCTTAGTATGAAAAATCTCGTAGATAGAGGAGATTCTATACCTAAAGAAGTTAAAAATTCAATGATTTCTCTATACCATTCACAACTTAATAAAGGATTTGAAGAAGAACTAAATGTTAATCCTCCAAGCTTTACAAAGACTGGAAAGCAGGGGAGAAGAAAGCAAAGTTCTGCTAAAAATCTACTTTTGAGACTAAATAAAATACCTGAAGTACTTGGATTTTTCATAAAGCCCAACTTAATTCCTTTTGATAATAATTTAGCCGAACGAGATATCCGAATGGTTAAAGTAAAACAAAAGGTGTCTGGACTACATAGAAGCACTCAAGGAGCTAAACAGTTTTGTAGAATCCGAGGATATCTTTCAACAATGATAAAAAACAACATAAATATTTGGGAATCTATCAATAGTATATTTTTAGGAACTCCAATTATTCCATAAAGTTAAGAAGATAAGTTTAAAAATTATCTTCTATTTTTTTAATGCCTGAGCAGTTACAATAAAAGTATATAAAAATGCACAGACTTGAGGTCTGTGCATTTTACTTAGTAATAAAAAATTTATTTTAGCATTTTATTAAGAGTAGTCAAAAGTTCTGCTATAACTTGGGTATCATCATTTTTAATTTTTTCAATAACACAAGTGTTTAGATGTCTTTCAAGTAAAGCTTTACTTAATCCATTAAGAGCAGATTTTATGGAACTAATTTGATTAAGAACATCATCACAATAGATATCGTCTTCTACCATCTTTTTAACTCCCCTTATTTGTCCCTCTATTTTATTTAATCTGATAACTAAACTTTTTTTATTTTTTTCATGTTCAGCTGTGTCACAAATAACACATTTTTCTTCCATGAAAACCTCCTTAATCAATTTTTATATTTTTTAATCTTAAAGCATTAGTTACAACTGAAACGCTAGACATTGCCATAGCTGCTCCTGCAATCATTGGATTTAATAGAGGCCCTCCAAATAGATAAAGTATACCAGCAGCAACAGGGATTCCAATTATATTATAAGCAAAGGCCCAAAATAGATTTTGTTTGATATTGGCAATAGTTTTTCTGCTTAGGTTAATTGCTTTTGGCACGTCTAAAATACTGTTTTTCATAAGAACAATATCAGCACTTTCTATGGCAATATCAGTACCATTTCCTATGGCAATTCCAACATTTGCAAGTGCTAGTGAAGGAGCATCATTGATTCCGTCTCCAACCATAGCAACAATTTTTCCTTTAGCCTGTAAGTCTTTAATTACATTTGATTTTTCATGAGGAAGGACTTCTGCAATGATTTCATTAATTCCAGCTTCATGACCAATGGCTAAAGCAGTTTTTTTATTGTCTCCAGTGAGCATTATTACATTTATTCCCATTGAAGTGAGTTTGTTAACAGCTTCTTTTGAGTCAGATTTAATGACATCAGCAACAGCAATTATACCACTAAAATTATTGTTTATAGAAACTAATAATGGAGTCTTTCCTTCAGTGCTAAGAGTGTTAATAATATCATAAGGAATATTTTTTATGTTCTTTTCAATTAAAAATTTCTCATTCCCAATGAAAAGAGAATAGTCATTTATGACAGTTTCAATACCCATACCAGTATAGGACTTGAAATGAGAAGGACTAATAAGGGTTACATTTTTTTCCTTAGCAAAATTTACAATAGCTTCTCCCAAAGGATGTTCTGAATGAGATTCACTACTAGCAACTAATGATAAGAGAGTATCTTCATCAATTCCAAAATTGAAAATATCAGTAACTTTAGGCTTTCCTTCAGTTATAGTTCCAGTTTTATCAAAAACTACAGTATCAACCTTATAGGCAGTTTCAAGAGGTTCTCCACCTTTTATAAGAATACCTTCTGAAGCACCTTTTCCAGTTCCTACCATTATTGCTGTAGGGGTCGCAAGTCCAAGAGAGCAAGGACAAGCGATAACAAGAACAGCAATAAATATACTCAATGCAAAAATAGAAGGAGTATTGTTTAATTCAATTAAGTTATTTATACCAGCAAAATACCAAAGTAAACTGGAAATAGTTGCTATTCCAATTACTGTTGGAACAAAATACGCACTAATTTTATCAGCAAGTTTGGCTATAGGGGCCTTTGAACCTTGGGCTTCTTCTACTAGCTTAATAATCTTTGATAGGGTAGTATCTTTACCAATAGCTTCAGTTCTAAAAGTAAAGCTTCCATTCTTATTAATACTTCCACCAATTACTTTTGAGTTAATAGTTTTTTCTACAGGAATGCTTTCTCCAGTAAGCATAGATTCATCAACAAGGGAAGTACCATTTATGATAATCCCATCACTAGGGATTATTTCACCAGGTTTAACAAGAATCAAATCACCTACAGAAATCTCATCAATATCAACTTCAATGATTTCATCATTTCTAATTAAGTTAGCCTTTTTTGCTCTTAAATTTCCAAGTTTTTTAATAGCTTCACTGGTTTTTCTTTTACTTCTACCTTCCAAGAATTTACCTAGCATTACAAGGGCAATAATAACATCAGCAGATTCATAATAAAGATGCATAACATAAGAATTATCTCCTTGTAGAATGAAAAAAGTTCCAAGTATACTATAAATTAAAGCGGCTCCAGTACCGATAGCAATTAGAGAATCCATATTGGGACTAAGACTTTTTAATGCCTTTATTCCTCTGCTAAAGAAACCTTTTCCTACAAAAACAATAGGAATAGATAGTAAAAATTGAGTCAAAGAAAATGTAATGGGATGCATATTAGGGTGTAAAAATTCAGGTAAAGGAAATTTTAGCATATGTCCCATAGTAATATAAAGTATAGGGATTGCAAATCCAATCGCAATTTTTAAGTTAATAAGTTCTTTTTTCTCAATTTTCAAATTTTTATCGTCATTAGTTTTAAGTTCTTCTTTGTGAGTCTCAGCACCATAACCTAAATCAGATATTTTAGATTTGATTTCGCTTAATTTTATTTTTTCTTTATTGTATTTTACTTCTGCAATATTAGTAGTTAAGTTGACAGCTATATTATCAATGCCATCTAATTTCCCTATTTTTTTCTCTATCCTATTTACACATACTTGACATGTCATGCCTGATATATCTAAAAAGTCAGAGCTAATCTCGATATTTTCTTTAATTCCATACCCTAAATTTGTAACAGTATCAAAGATTATACTTTTATCTATTTTGCTTTCGTCATAGTCAACAGTAAGAATATTGGTTGCTAGGTTAACATTTAATTCATTAATAAAGTCAAGCTTACTAAGTTTTTTTTCGATACGATTGACACAAGATTGACATGTTATACCAGTAATAATAAAACTTTCTTTCATAATAAATCCTTTCTGAAAATGAAATTATAAAATACCTACAAATTCATAACCTTCATCATCAATAATTTCTTTTAATATATTTATATCTAAGCTAGTTGTACTAGAAATAGTAGCAGTTTTTTCTTCAAGATTAACTTCTACCGTTTCAACACCTTCAATTTGTCTTAATGCTTTTTTTACAGCCATTGAACAATGTCCGCAGCTCATTCCATTAATTTTTATTATTGTAGTCATATAAATACCTCCTCAAGTTATTATAGGGGTACCCCCTATATCTATAATATACTATTTTATATTCTTAAAGTCAACTATATTTGTGGACAATATATTAAAAAAGGAGTCAGAATTTCTGACTCCCACAAGCATTATTTAAAGAAGTTTTGCAGCTAATTCTGCAAGTGCTGATCTTTCTCCTTTTTCTAAAGTTACATGACCAGATATTTTTTCATTTTTGAATTTTTCTGCTAAATAAGTAAGGCCATTACTATTTGCATCTAAGTATGGATTATCAATTTGGTACGGGTCACCTGTAAAAATTATTTTAGTGTCTTCACCAGCTCTAGTAACGATAGTTTTTACTTCATGAGGTGTAAGGTTTTGTGCCTCATCAATAATTAAAAGTCCTTTAGGTATACTTCTACCTCTTATATATGTTAGAGCTTCTACCTTCAAAAGCCCCATAGCCTCTAGTCCGAATATTGCTTTTTCTCCTGATTTTCTATCTTCATTTCCTTTATTTGAAGCAAGAAAATCAAAATTATCATAAATTGGCTGTACCCAAGGTCTTAATTTTTCTTTTTCTCCACCAGGAAGATACCCTAAATCTTTTCCCATTGGGATAATTGGTCTAGCAACAAAGATTTTCTTATAAATAGAACGTTCAACAACTTGTTCTAGTGCAGCAGCAAGGGCAAGCAAAGTTTTACCTGTTCCTGCTTGTCCAACAAGAGTAACAACTTGAATTTCAGGATTCATAAGAAGTTCAACAGCAAAAGATTGTTCACTATTTTTTGCTCGAATTCCCCATAACTCTATGTCAGCGTAAGTTAATTTTTCAATGCGTTTTTTATCTATGTTATAAATTCCTAGATGTTCTCTATCTTCACACTTAACTTTAAAACATTCATTTGGATAAACGTCACCTTTATAAAGTTCATCAATTTTCAATTTACCACTTTTAATATATTTTTTATAGTCTTCATCATTTACAATTATTTCAGCGTAACCTTTATAAAGTTCATCAATACTTATTGTATCAGTTTCATAGTCTTCTACAGGAATATCTAAAGCATCAGCCTTAATTCTCATATTAATATCTTTAGTTACTAAGATAACTTTTTCATTGATTTCCTTAGAAAGTTCAATTACAACTGCCAAAATTCTATTATCCATTACATCTTTTTGTAAAAAACTAGGTAAATTTTTGTAATCTCCTTTAATTTCTACCCTAAATGTTCCGCCTTTTGGAAGTGTTACACCTTTAAAAAGTGAACCATTTTTACGAAGTTCATCTATAGTTCTAGCAGTCACTCTAGCATTTCTACCTTTTTCACCTTCACTTCTTTTAAGCTTATCAATCTCTTCTACCACATAAATAGGCAGAATAATATTGTTATCTTCAAAATTGAATAAGGCATTTGGGTCATGAATAAGAACATTAGTATCTAAAATATAAGTTTTTTTCATCTATATCAGCTCCTTCAGTAAAGTTATTACCTAGATACTTTTATATACTTATTAAGATTAATAATTCCTTTAAAATTAGCTTTTTTAAATTTTGTTGGTTTTTATTTTTTATGAAGTATAATTATATAAAGAGAGAACTAAAGCAGAAAGGAGGTACAAGATTATGAATAGAAATGATATTTTTTTTGATAAATTAGAAAAAGAAACTTTTGAGCTTATGCAATTTAAAGAACACTTAGTGGAAAATAATTTTCCAGAACCATTTGAAAGCCATGAAATTGAATATTTCAAAGATACAAAAATTCTTAGACTAGAAGAGGACTTAGTAACTGCAAGAGATATAATTGAAAGGAGTGATAGCGTTTCTGACAGGCATAAAAATATTGTTGATTATTTAGAAAATTTATTAGATGAATTTTATAAAATGTAGAAAAAGTATATAAAAAGTGTGATAGGAGGAATTTTGGAGGCTAACCTAATTTCAATGGGCACTTTCATAATACAGTTATGTAAAAAAAGACCTCAAATTATGAGGTCTTTTAAAATTAATCTTTTTTCTTAGGTTTTCTTAAGTTAGCTTTTAACTCTTTCTTTCTCATTCTTATGAAAGTAGGAGTTACTTCTAATAATTCATCATCTTCAATGTACTCTAAAGCTTGTTCTAAAGTAAATGCTCTAGGTGGTGATAGTTTAACATTATCATCACTTCCAGAAGCTCTCATATTTGTAAGTTTTTTACCTTTACATACATTTACTACTAAGTCATTAGAACGACTATGTTCTCCAACTATCATACCTTCATAAACATCTACACCAGGTCCGAAGAATAGAGTTCCTCTATCTTTTAAACCATCTAATCCATAAGCAAGAGTAGTTCCACCTTCCATAGCAACTAAAACACCTCTAGTTCTTGTAGGAATTGCACCTTTGAATAATTCATACTCATAGAATGATTGATTTAATATTCCAGTTCCTTTAGTATCAGTTAAGAATTCATTTCTGAATCCAATAAGTCCTCTTGCAGGTATTTTGAATTCAAGTCTAGTGTAACCATCACTACCTTGAACCATATTAATCATTTCACCTTTTCTGATACCTAATTTCTCAATAACTACTCCAACATATTCGTCAGCAACGTCAACAAGTGCTAATTCTATTGGCTCAGTAACTTTTCCATCTTCTTCTTTGAAAATAACTTGAGGTTTAGAAACTTGAAGTTCAAATCCTTCTCTTCTCATATTTTCAATAAGTATAGATAATTGAAGTTCTCCTCTACCTTTAACAGTAAATGAATCAGTTGAATTTTGTTTTTCTACTTTCATAGAAACGTTAGATTGTAATTCTTTCATAAGTCTATCCCAAATTTGTCTAGAAGTTACGAATTTACCATCTTTACCAACAAATGGAGAGTTATTTACCATAAATGTCATAGCAAGTGTAGGCTCATCTATATCAATAACTGGTAATGGCATAGGATTTATTCTACATGCAACAGTTTCCCCTACATCAAGTTTTTCAATACCGGCGATAGAAACTATATCTCCAGCAGAAGCTTCTTTAATATCGATTTTTTTAAGACCTTCATACCCAATAAGTTTTGAAACTCTGTATATTAATCTTTCGCCATCTCTTTTTAGAAGAACTACTTCTTCTCCAAGTTTAACAGTTCCGTTATGTATTTTTCCAGTTCCAATTTTACCTACATAGTTATCATATTCAATATTTGTAACTAAGAATTGGAAAGGTAAATCAGCACTTCCGTCTGGATCTTCTACATTATCTAATATAGCTTCAAATAATGGGATTATATCTTCATTAGTATCTTCTAAGTTATGTTTTGCTATACCATTTTTAGCTGAAGCATAGATAACTGGGAAATCTAATTGAAGTTCGTTAGCATTAAGGTCAACGAATAAATCGAATACCATATCAAGAACTTCAGCAGGTCTAGCCATAGGTCTATCAATTTTGTTGATAACAACTATTGGTCTATGTCCTTGCTCAAGAGCTTTTTTAAGAACGTATTTAGTTTGAGGCATAACACCTTCGAAAGCATCTACTAAAAGTAAAACTGAATCTACCATTTTTAGTATTCTTTGTACTTCCCCACCAAAATCCGCATGTCCTGGAGTATCTACTATATTTATTTTATAATCTTTAAATCTGATAGAAGCATTTTTAGAGAAGATTGTAATTCCTCTTTCTTTCTCAATGTCATTACTATCCATTACTCTTTCTTCTACTCTTTCATGCTCTTTGTAAATCCCACCTTGTTTTAACATAGCATCTACTAATGTAGTTTTACCATGGTCAACGTGGGCAATTATTGCAATATTTTTAATTTTTTGCATATTAACTCCTCTTATTTAATAATTTATTCTATCTATAATACCATTTTTTTTAAAAAATGCCTAGAGAAATATACAGCACTATAATAAAATGAGAGTTTAAATGATTTATGTAAACTAAATAATCAATTTGCACTATAATAATGCTTTTTAATTTTGCATTTAATAGGGAAAAGAAAACAGGACTTGAAGGTCCTGTCGAAATCTAAAAAATTTAAAGTTAAAGTCTTACTTCATATGCATAATATATTTTACCATCATCATTTTCTATGGTTTTAATCATTTCTCCACCGTTTTTTTCTATAATTTTTTGGCTTGCCCAATTCTTATCAAGACAAGTTAAAATAATTTTTTTAAGACCCATTTTTTTTGCTTTTTCAAGACCCAATTCAAGAATTTTAGTACCATACCCTTTTTTTCTATAAAGAGGAGCAACATCATATCCAATATGTCCATAATATTCGACATCTTTATCTCTAATTCTTATTACTGCGAGAATTTCACCTTTATCTTCTAACCAAAAAGTTCTGTATGCTGACCAACCATAGGGCAAATTTTTACCTTGAGCATTATCTTCTAATAATGTTACATATTTTGAAAAACTATCAAAGGCTTCTTCATAAATGCCTAAGTAGAATCTATCATTTCTTTCTTTATATTGATTTACATACGTTCTAAAACTTTTTATATATTTAATGTTGGGATCAACAAGTATCATAAGTATAACCTCCTGTGAAATATATTACTCTACTATAAAAAAAAATGCAATATTTGATGAAAAAATAGAGTGGAAATTAAAAAGTTTCTTTTAATATTCCTAAAGGATATTTGGAAATAATGATTTTGTTGAACCATTCTACATTTTCTTTAACTTGAGAAAATACGATTTCCTTTGTTGGACGTCCCTCTATTCGCCAATGACAAGGCAAAATCAATTCTGCAAATGCAAAGTCTTTATTTCTTATTTGATTTAAAATAGCTTTTTTAATTTGTAATTTGGCTTGGTTTTGAGTAGTTATATCTTTAAAAGAACCTCTTGAAACAAAACCAGTTTCAGAAGATTTACTTAAGTAGTCACAAATATCTTCAGCATAGTTAGAACTGTTAGGATTTTCTTTTAATTCAGAAAAATAATTAAGCATATGAAGGATAGTTACAGAAGTATTTTTCAGATTTTTAAAATCCTTTAGAGCTTGTTCGTGTTGCCAAGGCTCTTCATCAACATACCAAATTAAAATTATTTTATCCAAATTTTCTTTTTTGTATTTTAAAGCTTCCTCAAAATATTTATCCATAGGTAAAGCTTTTATTTCGACATTTACCATAAATCTAGCCATTTCTGGTTTAAATATAATAATATCGTTTTCAATATTAAGTTCTTCAATGGTTTCAGCAACGATTCGTTCAATTAATCCTTGATAACATCCGTTATGAAAAGGGATTTCAATATTTTCCATTAATTTTGGGAATGTAATATTTTTACCATCTTCTTCAAAATTAATAGCAAAATATGGGCACATTTTGGAACAAATCATACAATTGATACATTTTGATTCATCAGTTACATAACTGACTGCTTTGCCTTTTTGATTTGTTTCTGTTGCAGAAATATTCATTATTTTTATGGGGCAATTCATTGCACAGATACCACAACCAGTACATTTTTCTTTATCAAAATTTTTCTTCATTGCAAATCTCCTTTTGGATAAATTGTGATTAACTTTTGGTTAAGTTTTATCATTTTTGAGTAAATTCTGTCAAATAGAAATTGATTTTTTTAAGAAAAGTTTATATACTTAATTTATCATATTTGAAAGGTGAACTAATGAAAGAGAAAAGATTAGATTTATTAAGAGAATATATAAAAAATAACAATTCAGTTTCTTTAGAAGAGTTAAAAGAAAAGTTTGAAATATCAATGAATACAGTTAGACGTGATATAGAACTTCTTGTAAAAGAAGGAATTATAAAAAAAGTTTATGGAGGCGTTGTTTTAACAGAAACAGTAAAACCATTAAGAGCCTATGAAAAAAGAAAAAATTTTAATATTAAAATCAAGGAATTAATAGGAAAAAGAGCTTCTGAATATATAGAAGATAATGATACTATTTTTATTGATTCAGGAACAACAACTCTACAAATAATTCCATTTCTTAAGGATAAGAAAAATTTGACAGTAATATCTCATAGTTTACCTGTAATAGATGCGTTATATAAATTAGAAAATATTAAAGTAATCGTATTGCCAGGAATATTATTAAGAGAAACTGCCTCTTTTGTTGGAAATATTTCTAGTGAATTTTTAAAGCCTTTTAATATAAAAAAAGCATTTATGGGATGCAATGGAATAACAGAGATAAGGCAGATAACAAATGCCACATTTGAAGAATATGAAGTTAAAAAAAATATTATAAACAAAAGTGAGATGGTAATTCTGCTAGCAGATAAGGAAAAATTTGGAAATGGTGGAATTATGACTTTTGCAGAATTTACGGATATAGATATATTAATCACTGATAGTGGGGTAGAAGAAAAATATTTGAATTTATTTAGCAATAAGATAGACATACTCTAAAAAATAATGAAAAACAAGAATTATAGATTAAATAAAATAAAGGAGTGATTTACATGTCGGAAATAATTTTAAAAGATATTTATAAAAATATAAAAATATTGCAGTAATAGGAATTTCTCCCAAGGAAGACAGACCTTCAAATAAAGTATCATTAGAGTTACAAAAAAGAGAGTATAAAATAATTCCAATTAATCCAAATTATGAAGAGGTTCTAGGAGAAAAAGCATACAAGGATATAGCTGATACAAAAGAAAAAATTGATATAGCAGTATTGTTTGTTAATTCCAACAGAGCTTTAGAAGAAGTGAAAAAGGCTATAGATAAAAAAGTTAGCTATATTTGGCTTCAAGAAGGTGTTATTTCAGAAGAGGCAAAAAGATTGTCAGAAGAAGTTGGGATACCCTTTATGATGGATAGATGTATTTATAAGACACTAAAAAAAATAGAAGAAGAAAATTAAAAAAATACTACTAATTTTGTATAAAGTTTTATATAATAGTTTATCATGAAAAGTAGGGAGAACCATGGAAGAGAAAAAAAGAAAAATTATGTTAGATGAGCTAATGTCTAGGCTGAATTCAGATACCTATGATACACCTAAAGAGAAAAAAAGAGTTTTTTTGGATAAATTATTTTTAGGTTCGAGAGTTTATTTTATAATAAGATATGTGGCTATAACGTTGTATCTATCTAACAAAGCTAGAAAAGGAAAATTTCATTACGATGAATATATGGAATTAGGATTTCGTTGTTTTAATCTATTAGAAGATGTTGGTGGAAAGTTTCATATTGAAGGAATAGATAACATTAAGGCAGTATTAGATGAGCCAGTAGTTTTTGTAGGGAATCATATGTCGACGTTAGAAACTATGGTATTTCCAGGGGTAATAGTACCTTTGAAAAAATCAATATTTGTAGTTAAAAAAAGTTTACTAACATTTCCAATATTTGGACATATAATGAAAGCAACAAAGCCAATATCAGTAGGAAGAGTAAATCCAAGGGAAGACTTAAAAACTGTTATGACAGAAGGGGTAGAAGTTCTAAAAAGTGGAACATCAGTAATTATATTCCAACAAAGTCATAGAAGTCCGAATTTTGACCCAGAGAAATTTAGTTCTTTAGGAATAAAACTAGCTCAAAAAGCGGGAGTAAAAATAGTTCCATTTGCTTTAAAGACAGATTTTTGGGGAAATGCAAAAAAAATAAGAGATTTTGGTCCTATTAGAAGAAAAGAAAAAGTTTACTTTTCTTTTGGGAAGCCTATTGCGGTAGAAGAAGTTGGTAAAGATACTAATGATAAAGTAGTAAGGTTTATTCAAGAAAAGTTGGTAGAATGGGGACATAATCCTAATTCAGATTGCTTGTAATATATAGTATTATAAAAAAGTGGCAAAGGCATTAATGTGATTTAAGTTAAAGGTTTAACTTCATCCGCCTTTGGTACCTTATCCTAAAATTAGGAGAAGGGTGTGATAAAAGTCAGTTGTCTTTTATAATCATAAAATTTGAAAATTGTGAGTTTTTAATTATATAAGGGGTTTAAAATGAATATAGAAAGAAATTTTTTAGAGAATGCAAATAATATAGTGGCAGAAAATAGTTTTAAAAGTAGAAAAGAAGTTAAAAGAAGTTTGATAGATAAGTTATTTTTAGGTAGTAGAATTTATTTTGTGATTAGATACATGATGATTACATTAAAAATGTCTAGTTTAGCTAAAAAAGATAAGTATAATTACAATGAATTTATATTACATGCTATTCTTTGCTTTAAACTTTTGGAAGAAGTGGGAGCTAAATTTGATATTGAGGGAATAGATAATATAAAAAAAGTAAAGGATGAGCCAGTAGTTTTTGTAGGGAATCATATGTCAGCTTTAGAAACAATGATACTTCCTGGAATTATTTTGCCGATAAAAAATGTTATATTTGTAGTGAAGAAAAGCTTGTTAACATTTCCAGTGTTTGGACACATAATGAGGAAAACTAAACCAATAGCAGTGGGAAGAGTAAATCCTAGAGAAGATTTAAAAACTGTTATGAGTGAAGGCATAGAAATATTAAAATCAGGAACATCTATAATTATATTCCAACAAAGTCATAGAAATCCAAATTTTGACCCAGAAGTTTTTAGTTCATTAGGGGTTAAATTAGCTCAGAAAGCAGGGGTAAAAGTAGTGCCTTTTGCTCTTAAAACAGATTTTTGGGGAAATTCAAAATTAGTAAGAGATTTTGGTCCTATAAGAAGAAAAGAGAAGGTGCATTTTGCTTTTGATGAACCTATGGAAATAAAAGGAAATGGGAAAGAAAATAATGAGCAAATAATAAAATTTATTAATGAAAACTTAAAAAAATGGGGACATAATCCTAATCCAGACAGCTTATAGGCTGTCTTTTTTAAATTCAATTTCACAAAACTCTCACAGAGTTAGATTAGAATCTTAATTGTTATAACTCTTTTTTAAATTCAATTTCACAAAACTCTCACAGAGTTAGATTAGAATCTTAATTGTTATAACT
>Ga0183099_1000869_pt1 | contig 19355 bp, 13 predicted proteins | sample Biomet1_FD_127788 | JGI IMG/M metagenome (GOLD analysis project Ga0183099, IMG submission 127788) | Microbial communities from bioreactor (seeded with anoxic lake sediment) at LBNL, California, USA - Biofuel metagenome 1 | ecosystem: Engineered > Bioreactor > Anaerobic > Unclassified ... | reverse complement strand
GGCACATATTCGGCAAGCTCTGCCGCCATTTCCGCACCGGTAAATCCCGCTCCGATGATATAAAACGACAACAGCCGCTTTTTTTCCTCCGGGTTTGATTCACATACCGCTTTTCGGAAGCTGGTATGGATTTGGTCTTTTAGTTTAACGGCATCGTCATAGGACCAGAGGTGAAAGGCATATTCCTTTGCCCCCGGTGTGTTGAAAAAGGAAGGCTTTGAACCTGCCGCAAGGACGAGATAATCGTACGGGTAACTTTTAGAAACACCGATTACCGTTTTCTTTTCAAAATCGATGGAAGTCGCGGTGTCCAGCTCAATGGTTACGTTTCTGCCCGCAAAAATCTTCTTTAGACTGATTTTAATGCTGTCCTCATCCACACGGTTTGCCGCAACTTCATGCAGTTCGGTCAACATCGTATGGAAAGGATTTTTATCGATGATTGTGATGCTGACTTCATTTTTATTTTTGAATTTTTTTGCAAGTTTCTTTGCTGTCAGTATGCCGGAATAACCCGCGCCAACAATAACAATCTTTTTCATAATAGCCTCTTATTTTTATAAATTGTGGAAAGACGTGAAAAAAGTCTACTTATTTACTATATTTTATTGTAACAATAAATTCTTGTTTTGTCAAGCATTTCACGTTAAGATTCTAAAGGGTATCTTACATCAGTATTCCAAAAAACAAAGAAACTAAACAGGATTTCGGCTTAAAATTTTAGGATAACAGCCGTGCAGGACGGAATCATAATGCCGGAATTTACAGTCTTTCCGTCCAGAAGACTCGTTCCGGCACCGTCAATCGAAACAAATTTTTCTTTTTCCGAGCAATTTGCAAGCACAGCGATTTTTCTGTTGCCAGAGACACGTTCAAAGTGAAAAAACCCTTCTGTGTGAGAACAGATATGCAAAATTCCATCAGCCAATGCCGCTTCGTTTCGTTTGATTTCACACAATTTTTTATAGTGCTCCGTCAAAGAGAGGTCTTCTTTTCCCCAGGGGAAGGGCATTCGACAAAAGGGGTCACAATAGCCCTCCATGCCCGCTTCATCACCGTAATAGATCGACGGGACTCCGGGGAGCGTAAACTGCAGAACGGCCGCAGTTTTTAAGCGATAAATTCCGATTTTCCTTTGTTTTTTTGACATACGGAGTTTGGATAATGCGGCAATGGATTTGTCGCCTTCCTCGTCGCCCGCAAGCTCGGTGAGAATCCGTTTGGTGTCGTGCGTGCCGAGTAAATTCATCAGCGAATCGGAAACCTGTTTCGGATAACTTGCATAAATTTCCGTCACCGCATGATAAAGGGAATCGGACAAACCTGTTTTGACGAACTCAATGATTGCGTTTTTATATGGATAGTTCATTACACTGTCAAGTTCTGTTCCCTGTAAGTATTTGCGCCGCTTTCCATAGGCGATTTTATCCGCTGCATTTTCCCAAACCTCGCCGATAATCAACGCATGTGGGTTTTCGTCCTTTGCCGATTTACGCAACCCATCTAAAAAACATTCGGGCAGTTCATCCGCAACATCAAGCCGAAATCCCGAGATACCTTTTTGGAGGTATTGTTTGATCACCCCACCCTCGCCGAGAAAAAAATCACGGCAGGATGGGGTTTCAGTATTGAGCTTCGGCAGAATTTTAATGTTCCACCAGCATTTGTATTCGTCGGGGAACCGATCGAACGTATACCACGGAAAATAAGGGGAGGATTCCGATTGGAATGCTCCGATTGAATCATATTTTCCATATGCATTGAAATAACGGCTGTCATTTCCCGTATGATTGAATACTCCGTCAAGAATGATAAAAATTCCACGCCTTTTACATTCGGAAAGCAGTTTGTCAAAGGCATCCTTGCCCCCAAACATCTCATCGATTTCCATATAGTCGCCCGTATCATACTTGTGGTTGGAAAATGCTCTGAAAATTGGACTTAAATACAGACAGTTTACTCCGAGCGATTCGAGGTAATCAAGCTTTTCGCAGATTCCGTAAAGGGTGCCGCCGAAAAAGGTGTTGTTTGGAATATCCGCACCGATATAAGCTCCGAATTCTGGAATCCCGTTTTCCCAATCCGAATTGATCACCGCATCGGTTCTTCCCGGAACGGCGGTTGTCCCTTTATAAAACCGGTCGACAAAGATGTGATACATCACACAAGTGCGAAACCAGCTCGGAACAGAGTAGTCTTGCCTGTAAACAAGGAGTCTGAAAAAGCCGATGTCATTTGGTTCGGTTTTCAATTCAAAATCAAAATTATTTATGCTGTGTGTGAAAAATTTCGTAGTGCTGTCGGCAAAGAGTTCAAACCGATAATAAAACAACCCCGATGGCTCCTCTTTGCAAAGCTTTTTTAGGTCAAGTTCAATTGTATAGAAATCATACCCGAGCGCACTATTTTGAAATTGTAGGGGAAGGGTTTGAAATTCCCCTGAATCGTCGTTGCGCAGATGCAGAAAAATATCAGAAATCCCTGTTCGCCTTGTAATCTTTAACACAAACTGTATCAACGAGCCATGAGGAAATGCTCCGAAAATCGAAACATCCTGATTGTTTTGGTATTTTTCAATCGATAGAGCGTTTTTGATGTCAGGGGTTGAAAAGAACATTCCGTTTGAACCTATTCCTTTTTAAATTGTTTGATGTGCCAAATTTTATCGGCATATTCTCGAATAGAACGGTCTGCCGAAAAAAAGCCCGAAGCAGCAATGTTGTGCAGAGACATTTTATTCCATTGTTCGGGATTTTTATAAACATCACATGCGTTTTCATGCGCTTTCATATAGGAAGAAAAATCTGCAAGGCACATATAGGGGTCGGAAATGCCGTGCCCGCCAAGCAAAAGATAATTTGAAATCTGGGAGAACGATTGCCCGCAAAAGCCCGTATTGAGCAGATCAACTGCATGTTTCAGCTTTTCGTTGTTGTGGTAATAAGCCGAGGAGTTGTAGCCTTTCTGCCATAAATCCGCAACTTCATTTGTGTTAAGGCCGAAGATGAAGATATTTTCGTTGCCGACTGCCTCTTTCATCTCGACATTTGCCCCGTCGAGCGTTCCGATGGTTAAAGCACCATTTATCATCAGTTTCATACAGCCTGTTCCGCTTGCTTCTTTTCCGGCAAGAGAAATTTGTTCGCTGATTTCCGATGCGGGAATTAATTTTTCGGCAAGGCTGACGTTATAATCCTCCAGAAAAACAACATTTAATTTTTCTGCTATTTTTGGATTTTTTTCAATTTCCATGCTGATATAACAAATCAGTTTAATAATTTGTTTTGCCATGAAATAGCCCGGTGCCGCCTTTGCTCCAAACAAAAAGGTCTGTGGTACGATGTCGAGATCTGGGTTTTCCTTCAAATCATAATACAGGCTAATGATGCGAAGCGCATTCAAAAGCTGGCGCTTGTATTCATGCAACCGTTTGATTTGAACGTCAAAAATGGAATCGGGGTTAATTTTTTTACCGGTTTGCTTTAACAGAAAATTAGAAAAATTGACTTTGTTCTGATGTTTAATTTCGGCAAGACTGTTTAGCACCTGATTGTCGTCTGCAAATTTGTGAAAATCAGAAAGCCGTTCAGGCTGCTTTTTGAAGTCATCGCCAATACAATCGGAAAGAAGCGCACATAACGGTGCATTGGAATAACAAAGCCAACGGCGGTGCGCAATTCCGTTTGTTACATTTAAAAATCGATCGGGATACATTTTATAAAAGTCTTTGAAGACACTTGTTTTTAAAATATCAGAATGCAGCTGTGAAACCCCGTTGATGGAATGTGAGCCGATAATTGAAAGATTTGCCATGCGAATTTGGGAATATCCGAGAATCGCCATCTGCGAAATTTTATTCCAGTTTCCGGGAAAGGTATTCCATGCGCCACGGCAGAACCGTTCGTTGATTTCGTGAATAATGGAGTATATGCGTGGAAGCTTCAACTTGAACAAATCCTCGTTCCAGCTTTCGAGCGCTTCCGGCATAACCGTGTGGTTGGTATAGGACACTGTTTTTTGCACGATATTCCACGCTTTGTCCCACGAAAAAGAATATTCATCGATCAGAATCCGCATGAGCTCCGGAATACAGAGTGCGGGGTGGGTGTCGTTGATGTGAATCGCCACTTTTTCCGCAAGGTTGTCAAGGGTATCGAACACCGACAAATGATCACGGATGATGCTTTGGCAGGACGCCGACACCAAAAAATACTGCTGAGAAAGGCGCAACAGCTTTCCTTCTGTGTGATTATCCGAAGGATACAGCACCTTGGAAATGATTTCGGCATTCGTGCTTTCCTCAACCGCTTTCATATACTGCCCTTGTGTGAACAGACTCATATCGAAATTGACGATGTCTCTTGCCTTCCACAAACGAAGTAAGCTGACGGCTTTGCTGTCGGCACCGGAAATCATCATATCATAGGCGACCGCCTCAACGCAATCGGGATTTTCGTGAATGACAGTGCATCTGCCGTTCTGCCAGTTTTCGGTGATGTGTCCCCCGAATTTTACGGTAAAGGTTCTGTCGGTTCTGGGGATCAGCCACACATCTCCGCCTGGAAGCCAGATGTCGGGAAGTTCCACCTGAAGACCATCCACAATTTTCTGTTTAAACAATCCATATTCATAACAGATGGAAAAACCGGTTGCGGGATAATCCAACGAAGAAAGGGAATCCATAAAACAGGCTGCAAGCCGTCCCAACCCTCCGTTGCCAAGTCCCGCATCGGGTTCCATTTCATATAGGTCCTCCAGGGAAAAACCGAGTTCGTACAATGCATCACGGTAATTCTTGGAAAGTCCGAGGTTACAAAGATTGTTTTTCAAAGATCGCCCAATCAGGAACTCCATACACATATAGTAAACCCGTTTTGCTTCTGCGGAGTTGACCTGTTTTTTAAAGGTGTTCCGTTTGCCTGACAGAATATCCTTCACCGAAAGGGCAGTTGCTTTGTAAATCTGCTCATAACTTGCGTCGGCAGGTGATGTTCCGAAATAGCGAGAGAGCTTACTTGTGATGTTTTCCTTGATTTCGTTTATTTGCATGATTGTTCCCCTTAATTTTATACTTCTAACAGAGATTCGTACAGTTTGATATATTTTAACCCTTGTGTCTGCCAGCTGAAATCGGTCAGCATAACTTTCTTTACGAGCTTCTGCCATTTTTCTTTTTCTGTGTAAAGTTGATATGCCGCATTGCAGCGGTCATACAGTTCATCGGCATTGTAATTGGCAAAGGTAAACCCGTTGCCGAACACTTTGCCGCCTTTTTCGTAATATCCTTTGATTGAATCGTAAAGCCCGCCCGTTTCACGGCAGATCGGTACCGCTCCGTAACGCGAGGCGATCATCTGAGAAAGGCCACACGGTTCACTTTTGCTGGGCATGATAAACAGATCGGCTGCTGCGTAAACCTTTTTGGACAAATCTCGGTTGTAAACCATCAGGGCGACTACTTTTGACGGATAGTTGTTCTGAAGGCTTACAAAAAAGTTTTCATAGAAAATATCACCTTTTCCGAGAATCACAAGCTGAACATTCTGTTCCAACAACCGTTCCACCATCAATTCGACAAGATCAATTCCCTTGTGTGCAACAAGCCTTGAAATGATGGCATACATTGGAATACTTTCGTTGACGGGGAGCCCCACCATCTTTTGAAATTCACATTTATTTTGTGCCTTGTTTTGAATGGTAGAGGAGGAATATGTTTTAAAGATGTTCTTGTCTTGCGCCGGATTATAATAAACTGTATCAATTCCGTTCAATATTCCTGTAAGTTTATAATCAATTTCTCTGAGAACAGGGTCAAGACCATGTGCAAATTCCGGACTCTTCAGTTCCTGTGCATAAGTTGGGCTTACAGTTGTTACCTGATCGGCGCAAATGATCGCACCCTTCATCAGATTGATGCAACCGTTGTATTCGACAATGCCTTTGTCAGACGATTCAAGCGCAAAGACATCTCCGAGAATGGAAAAATCGTATTTGCCTTGATATTCAATGTTGTGAATGGTATAGACCGCTTTGATTTTTGCATATTCGGCAATGTGGGAATAGCGGCGTTTCAGATAAATCACCGAAAGAGCTGACTGCCAGTCATGCGCATGGAGTATATCGGGATAAAAATCCAAATGGGCAAGCATTTGCAAGACTGCGGCAGAGAAAAAGGCAAACCGTTCGCCATCGTCGTAATTCCCGTAAATATCAGGACGTTTGAAGAAATATTCGTTGTCAAGAAAATAGAAAACAACATCATCTTTGTGATATTCCCAAATTCCGCAGAAGAGGTTTCGCCAGGCAAGCGGAACATTGATTTCTTTGATTAAATGAAGTCCGTCATATTCGGAACGATTGATGACACCGTAAAGCGGCATGACGACACGGACATCGTATTTTTCCGGGTCGCAAGCCTTGATTTTTGCGGGGAGGGAACCCAAAACATCGCCCAAACCGCCTGTTGCGGCAAAGGGCATTGCCTCGGTGCCGACAAAAAGAATCTTTTGTTTCATGATGTAACATTCCTTTCGTATCTAAAAACGCTTTTTGAATCAGCGTGTAAAAATCGATTTAAATCACTTGGCCCTTATCAATATAAAACGGCATGGTTTCGTGCCCCGACAGATTTCTGCTGTTTTTGATCACAACATTTTTGTCGGAAATGACACAGTTCAATGTGACGTTGTCGCCCGTTACCGTATCCTGCATGATGACGGAATTTTTTACGACCGTATTTTCTCCGATTTTAACACCTCGGAATAAAATAGAATTTTCCACAGTTCCTTTGATGATGCAACCGTCGGCAATCAGAGAATTTTTTACATTGGAGCCGTCTAAATATTTTGTGGGTGGGGAGTTTCTTACCTTTGTATAGATCGGTCTGTTTTTGATGTTGAAAAGATTATCTCTCGCTTCACTGTTCAACAGATCTAAATTGCAAGCGAGATACTCCGAAAGGGAGGTGATAGAAGTATAATATCCATTGTATCGATAAATTCTATAATTGGCACTGCAGATGTTTTTTGCAATAATATCGATGTTGAAATTTTTATAACCGTGTGAAATCGAATCGAGAATGATATTTTGCAAATAACGTCGTGAAAGAACCCAAATATTCAAGCAGATGTCATGCGTGCCGGAAAGTCCGATCGGATTCTCCAAAATATCGGTGATTCTGCCCTTAGCGTCAGATTGCACCACTGTGCTTCTTCTTGCAACCTGTTCCGTCAGAGCGGTGGATTTTGTGACGACTGTCATATCGGCGTTTTTGGCGATATGATCATCCAAAACGCTTTTCAAATCAATGTTGCATAGAATATCGCAGTCGGAGAGAACAACATAATCTTCGGTGCAGTGTGAAATGAATTCATAAACACCGATGAGTGCTTCAAGACGGGTGGAATAAGGCTTTAAATCGGCACTGGAACGATCGAATGCAGTAATATATGGAGGAAGGATAATCAGGCCCCCGTGTCTTCTTGCAAGATCCCAGTCTTTGCCCGAACCAAATGATCCATCAGGGAACGGTATTTATAATGGGTGATCACACCGACCGTAAAAATATCGGAGTTCACCATGTTGGAAAGCGGAAAGTCGATGAGTCTGTAACGGCATCCGAACGGAATAGACGCCATGGTTCTGCGCCTTGTTAACTCGGGGATATTGTTGTCATGAATATTGGAAAAAATTAATCCGAATGCAGTCATTTGTTTTTCCCCTCCTCGTCGGAATTGCCGATTGAAAGTATTTCACCATCGGCAATTTTTGATTTCGCTCTAATTTTTCTGTCGGCTCCGATTACGGTCAGTTTTCCACCGTCCTGTTTGTTTTTGCCGACAATGGCCCCTTTTCCCACTGTTACCGAAGAATCGATCATCGAATAATAGATTTGTGCATCGCTACCAATTACGGTGTCCTGCATCACAATGGAGTCTTTGATTTTTGCGCCGGATTCCACTTTTACGCCGGAAAACAAAATGGAGTTTTCCACTTCTCCGAATATTTCACATCCTGCATTGATCAAAGAATTTTTAATGATGGCGCCGTCGCCAATAAAATGCGGCGGTTCGGTGGAATTGCGGGAAAATATTTTCCAGGTATCATCGTTTAAATCAAGTGCAGGAAATTCTCCCAAAAGGTCCATGTTTGCTTCCCACAGACTATCCAAGGTTCCGACATCCTTCCAATAGCCTGAAAAAGGATATGCAACCATTTTTTCGCCCGATGTGAGCATGTTGGGAATGATATTCTTGCCGAAATCGTTTGAGGATTTGGCATTTTCGGCATCTTGTTCTAAATAATGGAAGAGTTTTTTCTTATTAAAGATGTAAATTCCCATTGAGGCGGTCGTGCTTTTCGGATTTTTCGGCTTTTCTTCAAAATCATAGATGTCGCCATTGTCGTTTGCACTCATAATGCCGAATCTGCTCGCTTCTTCAATTGGAACATCAATTATCGCAATGGTGCAGTCGGCTTTTTTGCTCTTATGATAGGCAAGCATTGCAAAATAATCCATTTTATAAATGTGATCGCCTGACAGAATCAGAACATAATCGGGGTCATAACGGTCGATGAAGGTCATGTTCTGATAAATGGCATTTGCGGTACCTTTATACCAGTCGGCACCTTTTTTTCCTTGATACGGCGGAAGAATCGTCACGCCTCCATATGTGCGGTCAAGATCCCACGGCTGACCATTGCCAATGTATTCATTTAAAACGAGGGGCTGATATTGTGTGAGTACCCCCACAGTATCAATTCCCGAATTAATACAGTTGGCAAGCGTAAAATCAATAATCCGGTATTTCCCGCCAAATGGGACTGCGGGTTTTGCTGTTTTTTCGGTCAGCGCATACAATCGGCTCCCCTGTCCACCGGCAAGCAGCATGGCGACACATTCTTTTTTTCTGTACATTTTATATCCCTCCATAGTGATTCGTATGTTCCGATAATCTGAACGAAGGCCACATTCCATTGAGAATCCGTTTGCGGTAATTCCGGAATATTCTCATGGTTTTCCTGTCGAAACAGGAAATAAATTAAAATTGACTGCATTCCGTTTATAGAAGCACACCCTAAAATGATATGATTTGAACTGAAATAGTATGCCATAAAGAGATGATTATTCACTTTTTTTAACAAAAATACTTGCGCCGAGTGGAGGAAGCCGCAATTCCAACCGATAGGGCAGGTTGTGCAGCGGCACTTTTTTTGCGGAAAGATCCCCGGCGTTTGTTACTCCGCTTCCGCCATAACAAAGGTTGTCGCTGTTGAAGAGTTCAATATAAGTTCCCTCATACGGGACACCAATTTGGAATTTCTCCCTTACCGTTGGGGTGAAGTTGATGAGGACAACAAGTTCATTCCCCTTTTTGTCAATGCGCCGAAAGGAAAGAACACTCTCTTCACTATTGTCGGCGCAAATCCATTGAAAACCGTCCCACGAGGTATCGTTTTCCCAAAGGGCTGGATGTTCGAGATAAAAATGGTTTAAATCCCGCACAAAGGACTGCAACTTTTTATGCGAGTCGAACTCAAGTAAAAACCATTCGATACTGCCCTTATAATCCCATTCCCGGAACTGTCCGATTTCACAGCCCATAAACAGAAGCTTTTTCCCCGGATGGCACATCATGTAGGAGAGAAAAGCACGGGTTCCCGCAAATTTTTGCCAGTAATCGCCCGGCTGTTTGTCAAGCAGCGACTTTTTGCCGTGTACCACTTCGTCATGTGAAACAGGCAAAACATATTGTTCGGAGAAGGCATATACCAACGAGAAGTTTGTTTTTTCATGTTTGAACTTCCGAAAGAGCGGATCTGTTTCGGCATAGGAAAGCATGTCGTTCATCCAACCCATGTTCCACTTGTAGTCAAAACCAAGACCACCGTCTTTTACAGGCTTTGTTACGTTTGCCCATGCGGTGGATTCCTCTGCAATGAGTAGACAGCCGGGGGCTTGTTCTTTTACAACCGCTGTGAGCTTTTTGAAAAAGGCCACCGCCTCAAGGCATTCCCGTCCGCCACTGGAATTCGGATACCATTCGCCCGGCAGTTTATCATAATCGAGATAAAGCATTGAGGCAACCGCATCGACACGAAGTCCATCCGCATGATATTTTGTCAACCAAAACAGAGCGTTCGAAATTAAAAACGACTGCACTTCATTTCTGCCAACATCGAATTTTCGTGTGCCCCAGCCCCTGTGTTCCATGCGGTCTTCTCCCTGAAATTCATAGAGAGGTTCGCCGTCGAATTCATACAGTCCGTGTTCGTCTTTCGGAAAATGGGCTGGAACCCAGTCGAGAATGACCCCGATACCCGCACGGTGCAGAGCGTTGACCAGATACATGAAGTCATCCGGTGTGCCGTATCTTGAAGTTGGTGCATAATAACCGCAGATCTGATACCCCCAAGAGCCGTCAAACGGATGCTCCATCACGGGCATCAGTTCCACATGTGTGTACCCCATCTGTTTGAGATAGGGGCAGAGTTCGTCTGCAAGTTCACGGTAGGAGAGATATTCGCCGTTCTCTTTTGTTTTCCAAGAACCGGGATGCATTTCGTATAGATTCATCGGACAATCGGTACCACCGTCTGAGAAGGTTTCTTTGCGGTAAGTCAGCCATCCGCTATCCTCCCACCTAAAACGGTCAATATCATAATAGACCGACGCAGTGTTCGGAGGGGCTTCGCAGAAAAAAGCATAAGGGTCCGCTTTGAACACATCCCTGTATTTTGAGCGAACTTTGAATTTGTAGCGGGAGAGCGCCGTAAATTTATCCCCCGAAAGAAAGACCTGCCAAATTCCGTTATCTGTAACCCGAATCAAAGGAGTGCTCTCACTCCAGGAATTGAAATCACCAGTCAGAAAGACAGCTTCCGCATGAGGAGCCCAAACACGGAAGACGTACTCAGAACTTCCTTTGACAAAATGCACACCCATATAATCGAACGAATGAAAATTTGTTCCTTGATGAAACAAATATGATGCAAAATCGTCTTGTTTTTTTGTCATAATGACTCCTATCTGCTCGAAATGTGAAGAATTATAGATTATTTCAATTAGACTTCCTTTATTTGGTTATTATATCATATTTGAAGTGAAGTTACAAGAAGAAATTTGTCAAATTTAAGTAAAAAAGAAACACGTTTATTCTGCTTTTATCAAATAAAAACGCCAACGAAAACCGGTAACGGCATCGTTGACGTTTGAGGATGAAACGTAAATCAATCAGATAGAAACATCAAGGGCGAGATTATAAAGTTGTTGAATATAATCGAGTTTATCTTTTGCTTCTTTCTGCATTTTTGTTCTTGTCGCTTCGTCGAGTGCATCCAGTTCTTCCTGCTTCAGATTTCCCTTTACCATTTTGTCAAAGGTGAGCGCATATTCGATTTCAACCGAACAAATTTTGTCTTTATTCAAACAGATCACGAGGTTTGATTTGCCGTCAAGCAGGTGTTCCACTGCGGAATGACCCATTTGTGTTGCAACAAGACGGTCGCGAAGGGTAGGGCTTCCGCCTCTTTGTACGTGGGCAAGGCGTGCGAATTTTGTTTCGACACTTGTCTTTTCCTGAATGTCGCTGACGAGTTTTTCGGAAAAATCAGATCCCATGCCTTCGGAAACCATGATGATGAAATTGCGCTTGTGCGCATCTTTTAACTGCTTGATCCGCTCGATGGTGCCTTCATAATCAAAAGGAATTTCTCGAATGGCGATTCCCGATGCACCGATGGCGATTCCTGATTCGAGAGCAATGTACCCTGCGTTTCTTCCCATGACTTCAACAACATTACATCTTGCGTGGGATTCACAGGTGTCACGGAGTCTGTCACACATATCGATGACAGTGTTCATTGCGGTGTCAAATCCGATGGTGTAATCGGTTGCCGAAATATCGTTGTCGATTGTGCCGGGAATTCCGATGCAGGGGATTCCTCTTCTGGAAAGGTCGGTGGCTCCACGGAATGTGCCGTCGCCACCGATGGCAGCGATGCCGTCAATTCCGTTTTTCTTGCAGGTTTCGATTGCTTTTTGCATGCCTGCTTCTGTTTTGAATTCAAGACAGCGGTCAGAATATAACATTGTACCGCCGTGATTGATGATGTTGGAGACATCTCTTGCATCGAGTAGCTTGACTTCGTTCTCAACAAGACCTTTATAACCGCAATAGATTCCCATTACCTCAACGCCTTTAATGATGGCGCCGCGGACAACCGATCTGACTGCTGCGTTCATACCGGGCGCATCTCCACCGGATGTCAATACACCGATTCTTCTAAAAACCTTTTTTGTGTCCATTATGATTCCATTCCTTTTTGTTTTCATTATAAAAATATCAAATACTATTTTAATACATCGGCATGAAAAATGCAAGAACATTACATGAATAATTTAAAAAAGTTAAATAAATTCATGTTTATTGGGACATTTGTTGAATGTTTCCTTGGCTTGCATAAATGCGAATTAAATTCATTGTTATTTTATATAAAAATCAATTAAAATTAACACATTATCATTGACTTATGTATGTAATCGTGTTAAAATAACAACAAGAATGTGAAGTTATAACATGCTTTCTGTTATTTCTTCAAAATTTACAAAGAAGGAGGGTAACACAAAATGAAAGCAGCAAGACGACAAATAATCAAAGAAATGTTTCAGGCAAAGCCTTTTGTTTCGTTGAAAGAGCTTCAGGATCGTTTTCCCGAAGTGACCAGCATGACGTTGCGCCGGGACATTGAATTCTTTGAAAAACAGGGTGAACTGATTAAAGTACGCAACGGTGCACGCTCCATGAAATTCATCACCACGTCCATGGAAGACGGAATATGACCTCCGCGAAACGGAAAATTCCGAAGCAAAGCTGAGAATCGCAAAATGTGCGGTCGAACTGATTGAAATGGGACGGTCCATCTTTTTGGATTCCGGAACAACAACCATGCGACTTGCAGAGCTTTTACCGGACAGAAGACTTACCATTACAACATCAGGACCGAATATAGCACTTGAACTCGCAAAGAAGAATCTGCCGCTCATCAACCTTGTCGGGGGAATGGTCAATCGTGACAACATTTCTGTTTCGGGAAGCCAAGCGGTCGCTTTTCTTGAAAATGTTAATATTGACATCGCTTTTATGGTTCCGTCCGGCTATTCGGCGAAAAACGGCTTTTCCTGCGGAAATTATAGCGAATGCGAATTGAAAAGTTACATTGCACAAAAGGCAAGATATGTGGTTATGTTGATGGATGCATCTAAAATAGATAAAAGTCTGCCATATACATTCTGTAAACTGGACAGGGTAAATACGTTGATATTGGACAAACCAATTTCCCAAAGCCTGTTGAATGCTTCCGATTATCCGAATTTGCGGATTGTCCTTGCGGGGGACGGCGGAGCACCGATGAAAGAACATATGACAAGATGTCTTCCGAGGGAATTATAGGACATCGGGAAACCCTAATTTTCGTTCCTTCAGGAATCTGCTGAAATGACAATGATTTTCAGATAAAAATAATTTAATAACGGAGGTTAAATTTATGGCAACAATCGTAATCATGCCTCGTCAGGGACAGAGCGTTGAAAGCTGTATCATTACCAAATGGGAAAAAGCAAAAGGTGACACGGTAAAAGCGGGCGACATTCTTTTCTCGTACGAAACAGATAAATCATCCTTTGAAGAAAAAGCAATGGCAGAAGGAATTTTGCTTGAAGTTTTTGCAAACGATGGGGATGACGTACCCTGTCTTGATCCGGTCTGCATCATCGGAGACGCAGGCGAAGATATTTCTGCTTTGCTTCCCAAAAAAGAAGTTCCCGCTGCGACAGCGGCACCTGAACAGAAATCGGCAGAATCAACAGTGCAAAGTTCGGCACCGGTCGTAACTGAAATTCCGACTCAGGCAGCAGACCTTGCAAAGGTTTCTCCGAGAGCAAAAGCACTTGCCGAAAAAACAGGCGCTGATCTCGTGAAGGCCGTCGCAACAGGACCTGATGGCAGAATTATTGAACGAGATGTCAATGCACTGCTCGACAAGGGATTCACCGTATCTGCGGAAAAGGCACAGGAAGCGCCTGTTGCTGCTCCGGCTGAAATGAGTGCTCCTGCCCAAGAATATACCGATGTGCCCTTGACCAACATTCGCAAAGTGATTGCAAAATCCATGCATGCATCCCTTTCCACGATGGCACAGCTCACCCTCAACTCTTCCTTTGATGCAAGTGAACTTCAAGCATACCGCGCTCAGTTGAAGGTGAAAGGCGAAGACCTTGGACTCAATAATATTACCCTCAACGATATGGTTCTGTTCGCCGTATCCCGTGCACTCAAAAACCACAAGGATTTGAATGCGCATTTCCTTGATGACAAGATGAGATATTTCAGTGGTGTTCATCTCGGCATTGCAGTTGACACCGACAGAGGACTTTTGGTTCCCACACTTTTCAATGCGGATAAGCTGTCATTAAATGAACTTTCGATTGCGGCAAAGAAAATCATTAAAGATGCACAGGCAGGCACAATTTCTCCCGATAAACTGAAGGGCGCGACCTTTACGATCACAAATCTCGGTTCCTTGGGCGTTGAAAGCTTTACTCCTGTTATCAATCCTCCGCAGACTGGTATTTTGGGCGTTGATACAATTACAAAGCGCATCAAAGAAGTGAACGGAGCAGATGTCACTTACCCGGCAATGGGACTCTCCCTCACCTTTGACCACAGAGCGGTTGATGGTGCACCGGCGGCAAAACTGTTAAAGGAAATCTGCACATTGCTTGAGAACTTCCGCCTTGTGCTTTCCAAGTAAATAACGGAGGAATAGAAAAAATGGCTGAACTTTATGATCTGATTATCATCGGCGGCGGTCCCGGCGGATATAATGCCGCAGAACGTGCCGGAGAAGCAGGATTGAAAACGCTTCTTTTTGAAGAAAGAGCACTTGGCGGAGTTTGCTTGAACGAAGGCTGCATTCCGACAAAAACGCTTCTTTATTCCGCAAAAATATTTGATTACGCAAAACACAGCAAAGAATACGGCGTTACATTTGGAGACGCAAAAATCGACCACGGCTTTGTCATCAACAGAAAGAACGGCGTTGTCAAAATGTTGGTCAGCGGAGTCGGTGCGAAAATGAAAAAGGCGGGCATCAAGGTTGTTACCGAACGGGCGGTTGTCACAGGCAGAACGACCGAAGGCTTTGAAATTACTGCAAAAGGCGAAAAGTATACTGCAAAACAGTTGCTCATTGCCGCAGGTTCAGTTCCTGCAATGCCTCCCATTCCGGGACTTTTCGATTCTGTAAAAAGCGGATTTGCTTTGACCAACAGAGAAATTCTCGATTTGACCGAAGCTCCGAAAAAGTTGATTGTTATCGGTGGCGGTGTCATTGGGCTTGAAATGGCGTCCTATTTCAAATCGATCGGCACAGAAGTTGTCGTTATTGAAATGCTGGATAAAATCGCAGGACCAACCGATGCGGAAATTTCCAAACTTTTGTTGAAAAATTATACCGCAAAGGGAATTGACTTTAAGCTTTCCGCAAAGGTCGTTTCTGTCGGAAAAGACAGCGTTACCTTTGAAAAGGACGGCAAAACAGTTGAGGAAAAGGCAGACAAATGCCTGGTTTCCATTGGCAGACGTGCGATGACCAAGGAGATGGGTCTTGAATCCATCGGTGTGGAACTCGATAGAGGCGCTGTGAAAACGGATGAATATGGAAAGACCAATGTTCCCGGCGTATATGCGTGCGGAGATGTCAACGGCAAAAGCATGCTTGCACACACGGCATACCGTGAGGGCGAAGTCTGCATCAACAACATTCTCGGTAAAAAAGACCGCATCAATTACAATGCCATCCCTTCAGTCATCTATACCAACCCTGAAGTGGCATCGGTTGGCTATTCCCTTGAAGCTGCAAAAGCGGCTGGAATTGATGCCGAAGAGCATAAACTCACCCTCAATTACAGCGGAAGATATATCGCTGAAAATGAAAAGGGCGAAGGCATTTTAAAGTTGGTTGTAGACAAAGCGCATAAAACGGTAGTTGGCGTACACACCATTGGCGGGTATGCGAGCGAATCGATTTACGGTGCCGCAATTATGATTGAAAAAGAAATGCGCATTGACGACATCAAAAAAGTGGTATTCCCGCATCCGACGGTCTGCGAAGTTCTGCGCGAAGCATTATATGAAGTTAAATAAATATTCAATGTAAAAGGAAGGTAATGAAACATGCCAAAATCACAATTTTCTGATCCTAAATTTTTAAGAAGTCCTGGTAAAATTACATTTAAAGACATCGATGTAAACGTTTACAAAAAGACCATTAAACAAGAGCAAAGCAATTATTCAAAGGATGATTTTATGCGCATCTACCGCGATATGGCGATCATCCGTGAATTTGAAACCATGCTCAACGAAATTAAGACAAAGAGCGCCTACAACGGCGTAGAATACAACAATCCCGGTCCTGCGCATCTCTCGCTCGGACAGGAAGCATCGGCAGTCGGCGAAGCATATAACCTTGATGTCAACGATTTGACCTTCGGTTCACACAGAAGCCATGGTGAAATCCTTGCAAAAGGGCTTTCCTCCATTCATAAGCTCGACGAAAAAGAGCTGTATCGTGTCATGAGTGATTTCTTGGGCGGAGATATTTTAAAAGTAATCGAAGGCAAGGAAGAAATCAAAGGCAACATTAAGGAACTCGGCATTGACTTTTTGCTCTACGGTGCACTTGCTGAAATATTTGCACGCACAACAGGCTTCAACAGAGGACTTGGCGGAAGTATGCACGCATTCTTCATTCCGTTTGGAATTATGCCGAACAACGCAATTGTCGGCGGTTGCGCACCAAGCGCACTCGGCGGAGCGTTCTTCAAGAGATGTAACAGAAAACCCGGCATCGTTGTTGCAAACTTTGGCGATGGCGCATGCGGCAGAGGTCCTGTGCTTGAATCCATGAACATGGCGGCAATGGATCAGATCAAACAGCTTTGGGATAGCACACTCGGTGGCGGACTTCCCCTGCTCTTCAATGTATTCAACAACCAATATGGTATGGGTGGTCAAACCAGAGGCGAAACCATGGCATATGACTTCTTGGCAAGACTCGGCGCCGGCTTTGCACCGAACCAGATGCATGCAGAACGTGTTGACGGTTACAATCCACTTGCCGTAATCGATGCAATTGGACGCAAGAAAGAACTGCTCTTAAAGGGCGAAGGACCAGCACTTCTTGATGTTGTTACCTATCGTGTTACGGGACATTCCCCCTCTGATTCCTCCACTTACAGAACACCTGAAGAAATCGCAGCATGGGTTGCGGAAGATCCGCTTTTGGAATTCAGCGGCAAGCTGATTAAGGCGGGCGTTGCAAAACAGGAAGAATTCGATGCCATCCATGAAGTTATTACAAGACGTATGACAAAGATTATAAAGCTTGCAATCGACGAGTCTGTTTCTCCTCGTATGGATTTGAAAAAGACACCCGATGCAATCGAAAAGATTATGTTCTCCAATTTGAAAATGGATAAAATGGAAGACCGCCCTTGCGAAGTTTTGATTCCGAAGGAAGAAAATCCCAGAGTAAAACAGCTTGCAACAAAGGCGCGTTATGCTTACGATGCAGACGGAAAAATGATTCCGAAGTTAAAGCAATACGGATTGCGTGACGGCTTGTTTGAAGCCATTCTCGACAAATTTTATACCGATCCTACCCTCATCGCATACGGGGAAGACAACCGTGATTGGGGCGGAGCATTTGCAGTATACAGAGGTCTTACCGAAGCAATTCCTTATCACAGATTGTTTAATGCACCGATTTCCGAAGCAGCGATTGTTGGCTCGGCTGTCGGATATGCAATGTCGGGCGGACGTGCGATTGTTGAACTCATGTATGCGGACTTTATCGGTTGCGCAGGCGATGAAATTTTCAACCAACTCGCAAAATGGCAGTCGATGAGTGCTGGTATTTTGAAAATGCCGGTTGTACTTCGCGTATCGGTCGGCTCCAAATACGGCGCACAGCATTCTCAGGATTGGACCGCTCTCCCCGCACACATTCCGGGCTTGAAGGTTGTATTCCCTGCAACCCCTTATGATGCAAAAGGTCTTATGAATTCCGCTTTGTCGGGAACAGACCCCGTTGTCTTCTTTGAAAGCCAGAGAATCTATGATATCGGTGAAATGTTCCACAAAGAGGGCGTTCCGGAAGGCTATTACGAAATTGCCATCGGCGAACCCGATATCAAACGAGAAGGCAAAGATGTTACCATTCTTTCCATCGGCGCAGTTCTTTACAGAGCGTTAGATGCAGCAAAGAAATTGGAAGAACAATATGGCATTTCCGCAGAAGTTATCGATGCAAGAAGTATTGTTCCGTTCAATTATGAAAAGGTCATCGAATCGGTCAAGAAGACAGGCAAGATTATCATTGTCGGCGATGCTTGCGAAAGAGGATCCTCCATGCAGGATTTTGCAGCTTCAATCACACAAATGGCATTTGATTATCTCGATGGACCTCCTGTTGTTGTTGGTTCTCGTAACTGGATCACTCCTTGTTACGAATTGGATCAAGATTTCTTCCCGCAGGCTGATTGGATTATCGACGCAATTCACGAATGCATTTTGCCGATTCCGGGCTATGTTGCAACCAACAATTATACTAGCCTTGAAAAAGTCAGAAGAAACAAACTTGGTGTATAAACACACAATTACGATACATGGGGTAATCATTTCATTTCACACAACTCTTTCCTGAAAAACAGGGCATGTGCTTATTACCGCCGACGTATTTGAACTGTGTAAAAAGGTTGGGGCATGTTGCAGTTTTTTTGCAACATGCCCTGCTTGATTTCTGAGGAGAAAAAGGCAAAGAAAATTCGTTTTTTATCCGATCTTGGGTTTAATACTAATTCCAAATAAAAACCATCCAATCTTTGCGGTCTTTTCCATGCGGGACCGCGCCATAGTCCTCGGCGGGCGAAAAGCCCACCTTCGTCCTCCGCCTTGCCCCACAATGTCAATCAAGCAGACGATGGGGAATTGCGATGCAATTTTTAAAATGTGCAAAGGACGAATGGGCTATCTCTGAGATGAATTGCACCTTTCAAATCGTAGGACGTTTTCTAATTGGAATTAATATAATTTATCCCAATACATGATTAAAACAGATAAAAATATCACATTTTGTGTTGAATTCTTCATAAATAGATTTTATAAGACAATAAATGTTCACACATTTATAGTATACTAATCCCAAAAAATATAATTTATCCCAATACATGATTAAAACAGATAAAAATATCACATTTTGTGTTGAATTCTTCATAAATAGATTTTATAAGACAA
>Ga0183099_1000868_pt1 | contig 19376 bp, 29 predicted proteins | sample Biomet1_FD_127788 | JGI IMG/M metagenome (GOLD analysis project Ga0183099, IMG submission 127788) | Microbial communities from bioreactor (seeded with anoxic lake sediment) at LBNL, California, USA - Biofuel metagenome 1 | ecosystem: Engineered > Bioreactor > Anaerobic > Unclassified ... | reverse complement strand
GGATGCTAAGTGGTATGCAGATAAAGATTATGCAGCAAACCTGCATGAAGACATAAAAATTCGTGCGTATTTGAAGGCAACTCTTCAGATCGCCGGTGTATCGAGAATCGAAACGGAACGTTCGAAAAATCGTTTAAAATTGACGATTCATACGGCAAAACCAGGTATGGTTATCGGCCGCGGCGGTTCGGGAATCGAACAGCTCAAAGGTGGTTTAAAGAAATTTACTGCCAAACATGTTGATATCAATATCGCTGAAATCAAACAGCCGGATATGGATTCTACATTAGTAGCAGAAAATATCGCAGCTCAGCTGGAACGCCGTATCGCTTTCCGTCGGGCAATGAAACAGGCTGTAACACGCACGATGCGTATTGGGGCTAAAGGCATTAAGATTACCTGCGGTGGTCGTCTCGGCGGAGCTGAAATTGCCAGAAGCGAATCCTATCGCGAAGGCAGTATTCCTCTTCATACACTGAGAGCGGATATTGACTACGGTACAGCTGAAGCTCATACGACTTACGGCCGCATTGGTGTAAAGGTATGGATCTTTAAAGGAGAAGTTCTTCCTGAAAAGAAAAGACCTGTAGCTGCTGCCGTTGTTGAAGGGAGCGAAGCGTAATGTTATTACCAAAGAGAGTAAAATATCGCAAGCAGTTCCGTGGACGCATGAAAGGTAAAGCCAACAGAGGCAATACCGTCAGCCATGGTGACTTCGGTCTCCAGGCTTTGGAACCAGCTTGGGTTACAAATAGACAGATTGAAGCAGCCCGTATCGCAATGACACGTTACATGAAACGTGGCGGACAGGTATGGATCAAAATTTTCCCGGACAAGCCGGTAACGGCTAAACCTGCTGAAACTCGTATGGGTAGTGGTAAAGGTTCGCCGGAATACTGGGTAGCCGTTGTGAAACCAGGACGTATTATGTTTGAAATGGATGGTGTTTCGGAAGAAGTTGCTAAAGAAGCAATGCGCCTTGCGGCTCACAAACTCCCAATCAAAACAAAATTCGTTACACGTGAACAAACTCAACAGCAAGCAGAGGGCGGTGAAGTAAATGAAGGTTAATGATATACGTGATATGAGTACTGGCGAACTTAACCAAAAACTTGCTTCGCTTAAAGAAGAGCTATTTAACCTCAGATTTCAACTTGCTACTGGGCAGCTTGAAAACCCAATGCGTATCAAAGAAGTAAAAAAGACAATTGCCCGTATAAAAACAGTTCAGCGTGAACAGGAAATTAAAGCGTAAACCTATTTAAACGGCAAATGATATGCAGAGGAAGGAGGCTCCACTGATGAGCGAAACAAGAAATGAGCGCAAGACTAAAATTGGTAAAGTCGTAAGCGATAAAATGGAAAAGACAGTGGTAGTTGCTGTAGTCGATCTCGAACAGCACCCGCTTTATAAAAAGGCAGTTAAGAAAACTGTAAAATTCAAAGCCCATGATGAAAACAACGATGCTCACACTGGCGATACGGTTTCTATTATGGAAACTCGTCCGTTGTCCAAAGACAAACGCTGGAGAGTCGTTGAAGTTCTTCAAAGAGCAAAATAAGAATTTTTCTGATTTTGCATCTTAGCTGAGAATTTTAAGAAGGAGGTAAAACAATGATTCAACAACAAACAATGCTTAATGTTGGTGATAACAGCGGTGCTAAGGAAATCATGTGCATTCGTGTGCTTGGTGGTTCTTACCGTAAATATGCCAACATTGGTGACGTAATTGTAGCTGCAGTTAAATCCGCATCTCCTGGCGGTCAGGTTAAAAAAGGTGATGTTGTTAAAGCTGTAGTTGTACGTTCTAAAAAGGGGTTGCGCCGTGTTGACGGTTCATATATTCGCTTTGATGAAAATGCAGCTGTTATAATCAAAGAAGATAAGACTCCAAGAGGAACTCGTATTTTCGGACCAGTAGCTAGGGAGTTGCGTGACAAAGATTTCATGAAAATCGTCTCACTAGCTCCGGAAGTAATTTAATAGTGAGGAGGTGCTAAGTTTGTCACTTAACAAATTGCATGTAAAAAAAGGTGATACGGTTCTCGTATTGTCCGGTAAAGATAAAGGCAAACAGGGTAAGGTCATTCAGGCGTTACCTAAAAAAGACAAAGTTGTAGTTGAAGACGTTAACAAAATCAAACGTCACACGAAACCTAACGCAAAGGCTCCGCAGGGCGGCATTATTACTAAAGAATCCCCGCTGCATGCTTCAAAAGTTATGGTTGTCTGCCCGGCTTGCTCTAAAGCAACCCGTATAGCAAAAAAAGAAGTCAATGGAAAGATGGTTCGTGTTTGCAAAAAATGCAGCGAGCTCATCGACCAGGCTAAATAATTTAGGAAGGAGGTATCTTGGTGGATAGATTACAAGAAAAATATCTGAAGGAAGTTGTTCCGGCTATGACTGAAAAATTCGGTTATAAGAACATAATGGAACTTCCTAAAGTTGAAAAAATCATCATTAACATGGGCGTTGGCGAAGCTGTCGGCAATCCGAAAGCTCTCGACGCTGCAGTTGCTGATATGACATTGATCTCTGGTCAGAAACCGCTTCTCACGCGTGCTAAGAAATCTTTGGCAGCATGGAAACTGCGTGAAGGTATGCCGATCGGCGCAAAGGTTACACTTCGTGGCGTTCGCATGCACCAGTTTTTAGATAAATTCATGAATGCTGCTTTGCCGCGTGTTCGTGATTTCCGTGGCATCAGTGCCAAAGCTTTTGACGGTCGAGGAAATTATTCCGTAGGCTTGAAAGAACAGCTGATTTTCCCGGAAGTTGAATATGATAAAATTGATAAAATCCGTGGCATGAATATCGTCATCGTCACAACGGCAAAGACAGATGAAGAAGCAAGAGAATTGCTCAGACTCATGGGAATGCCGTTCAGCGCATAAGAAGGAGGTACTGACTGTGGCCAAAAAGGCAATGATAGAAAAATGGAGCCAAGAACCAAAGTTCAAGGTTCGCAAGTACAACAGATGCAAAATCTGCGGTCGTCCACACGGCTATATGAGAAAGTTTGATATGTGCCGTATTTGCTTCAGAGAACAAAGCTACAAGGGTGCCGTTCCTGGCGTAACCAAAGCTAGCTGGTAATTAGAGAGAAAGAAAGGAGGATATCGATTTATGGTAATGACTGATCCTATTGCAGATATGTTAACTCGTTTGCGTAATGCAAACTCTGTTTTCCATGAAAAAGTTGAAATCCCGGTTCAAAATCAAAAAGGCAATTGCTGTCGTTTTGAAGGAAGAAGGATTTATTAAAGATTTCAAGTTTGCGGAAGATGATAAACAAGGTGTGCTTACACTGACGCTTAAATATGGTCCGGAACGTGAAAAAGTAATTACAGGCATTAAACGTATTTCCAAACCTGGTTTGCGTGCCTATGCAAAAAATGACCAGATTCCGCGTGTACTCGGCGGTCTCGGTATTGCAATTATTTCCACATCGAAAGGGATTATGAGTGACAAGCAGGCACGTCGTGCTGGTCTTGGCGGCGAAGTAATCGCTTACGTTTGGTAATTATATTTAAGGTTAGGAGGTGTACAGATGTCAAGAATTGGTAGAGCACCGATTGAAATTCCTGCAAGCGTAACCGTTACGTTAGCAGACGATAACACGGTGACAGTAAAAGGTCCGAAAGGCGAATTAGTTCGCACATGTCATAAAGACATGATCATTAAGGTTGAAGACAACGTTTTAACAGTAGCGCGTCCGTCAGAAGACAAGCTTCATAGATCGTTGCACGGTTTGACTCGTTCCCTGCTCCATAACATGGTCGTGGGCGTAACAGACGGTTTTGCTAAGACGCTCGAAATTGCTGGTGTTGGTTACAGAGCAACTATGGCTGGTAAAAACCTCAACTTAGCGCTTGGGTTCTCCCATCCGGTAGTTGTAGAACCGCCGAAGGGCATTACGCTCGAAGCTCCAGCACAGAATAAAATCATTGTTTCCGGCATCGATAAAGAAGCTGTAGGTCAGATCGCAGCTGAAATTCGCGCCTATAGAGAACCAGAGCCTTATAAAGGCAAGGGTATTAAATATGAAGGTGAACATATTCGTCGTAAGGCTGGTAAAGCCGGTGCGAAGGGTAAAAAATAATCATCTTTAGAAGAAAGGAGTGACTATTTTGCTTCTTAAAGCAGATAAAAATAAATCTCGTCAAAGACGTCACTTAAGAGTTCGTAAGCATATCGCTGGTACGGCTGAAAGACCTCGTTTAAACGTGTTCCGCAGCCTTAGCAATATTTATGCACAAGTGATTGACGATAAAACAGGTGTAACTTTAGTTGCAGCAAGCTCTAAAGACAAAGACTTCAAAGTTTACGGTGGTAACATTGAAGCAGCCAAAGCAATCGGTGCAGCCGTTGCTAAACGCGCTTTGGAAAAAGGCATTACGGAAGTGGTATTTGACCGCGGTGGTTATATCTATCACGGAAGAGTTGCCGCTCTTGCAGAAGCCGCTCGTGAAGCCGGCTTGAAATTCTAAGTTTGTAAAGGAGGTAAATGAATGGCCAGAATCGACTACAATACTCTTGAATTAGAAGAGAAAGTTGTATATATCAACAGAGTTGCTAAGGTTGTCAAAGGTGGTCGTCGTTTCTCGTTCAGCGCACTTGTTGTTGTTGGCGATAGAAACGGTCACGTTGGCGCAGGCTTGGGTAAAGCCGGCGAAGTTCCGGAAGCAATTCGAAAAGGCATTGAAGATGCAAAAAAGAATCTTGTTGAAGTTTCTTTGGTGAAAAAATCAATTCCACATCAGATTATCGGTGTATTTGGCGCAGGCCGCGTTTTATTGAAACCTGCTGGTAAAGGTACTGGTGTTATCGCTGGTGGTCCAGCTCGTGCGGTACTTGAACTTGCAGGTATCCACGATATCTTGACAAAATCCCTAGGTTCTTCCAACCCGAACAACATGGTTCGCGCTACGTTGAAGGGCTTAGTACAGTTGAAAAAAGCAGAAGTAGTAGCTGAACTTCGTGGAAAAACCGTTCAGGAACTTTTGGGTTAAGGAGGCATATTTCAATGGCAAAACTGAAAATAACTCTCACCAGAAGCCTGATCGGCAGACCGGAAACACAAAGAGCTACTGTTAAGGCTTTAGGTTTAGGTAAACTCAATTCGGCAGTAGAACAAGAAGACAATGCAGCGATTCGCGGCATGGTTCATAAAGTTGAACATCTTGTTACAGTTGAAGAATTACAAGATTAAGTTCAAGGAGGTGTAGATATGAATTTACATGAATTATCCCCAGCGCCAGGTTCTAAAAAAGTTCGCACTCGTGTAGGTCGCGGTATTGGTTCCGGACTTGGAAAAACGTCTGGTAGAGGTCATAAAGGTCAGAATTCCCGTAGCGGCGGTGGTGTTCGTACTGGTTTTGAAGGCGGACAGATGCCACTTTATCGTAGATTGCCAAAACGTGGATTTAAAAATATTTTTGCAAAACAGTTTGCTGAAGTTAATGTATCTGAATTGAATCGTTTCGAAGACGGTGCAACGGTTGATCCAGTTGCTTTGATCGAAGCTGGCATTTTGAAAAATGTCCGTGACGGCATCCGTATTTTAGGTAACGGTGAAATCACAAAGAAATTAACGGTAACAGCAAATGGCTTTACCAAAGCTGCAGAAGCAAAAATCACAGCAGCAGGCGGAAAAGTAGAGGTGATCTGAGGTGCTTTCGGCCCTTGCGAACATCTTCAAGATCCCTGAACTCAAACAAAAGATCCTTTTTACATTGGTCATGTTTGCGGTTTTCAGATTAGGAACGCATATTCCTGTTCCGGGAATTGATCCAACGGCTATTGAAAAATTGTTTTCAAATGGCAATTTGTTAGGGCTGATGGATTTGTTTTCTGGTGGTGCTCTAAGTAAGTTTTCTATTTTTGCCATGAGCATTACGCCTTATATCAATGCTTCCATCATTATACAGCTGTTAACAGTTGTGGTCCCAACGTTGGAACAGTGGTCTAAGGAAGGCGAAGAGGGTCACAAAAAGATCACCCAGGTTACGCGTTATTTAACCGTCATATTAGGCTTTCTTCAAGCCATTGGTATGGCAATTGGTCTTAAACAGGCCATCTTAAATCCAGGTGTTTTTTCAATACTGATCATTGCGATCACATTGACAGCTGGTACCACATTTTTGATGTGGGTTGGTGAACAGATTACAGCTAACGGCGTTGGAAACGGTATTTCACTGATTATCTTCGCTGGTATCGTAGCTGCTTTACCGAAATCTTTAGGTACGATTTATAATTATTTGCAGGCTGGAACAATCAGTTATTTCAATGTTGTTCTGTTTGCACTTATTGCAATTGCCATGGTTGTTTTTGTAATAGCAATTCAACAAGGGCAGCGCAGAGTCCCGGTTTCCTATGCGAAACGGGTTGTCGGCCGTAAATCATATGGCGGACACTCTACACACATCCCGCTCAAAGTTAATCAAGCGGGTGTTATTCCAATAATCTTTGCGTCATCCGTGCTGATGTTTCCAGTGACCATTGCCCAGTTTGTCGAAATTCCCTGGGTAAAGACAATTGCCGGCTATTTTGCGTGGGGTACACCGCTACAGACAGCGTGTTATGCGCTTCTTATCATCTTCTTCACGTATTTTTATACCGCGGTTACTGTAAAGATATCGGATATGGCAGAGAATCTGAAAAAATACGGTGGTTTTATACCAGGCATTCGTCCTGGCAAGCCAACGGCAGAATATTTGGATCATGTTATGACTCGAATCACGCTTGCAGGGGCATTCTTCTTAGCTTTTATAGCTATATTACCGAATGCAGTCGCCGGTGCGACGAATATACAAGGTGTTTATTTCGGTGGTACGGCACTCTTGATCATTGTTGGGGTTGCACTTGACACGATGAAGCAGATTGAAGCGATGGTTGTAATGCGTCATTACCAAGGGTTCATGAAGTAGGGGAGGATTTTGATATGCATATCCTGTTAATGGGACCGCCGGGTGCTGGTAAAGGCACTCAAGCGGCGACTTTAGTGGAAAAGTTTCAGATTCCACATATTTCTACCGGCGACATGTTCCGTGCGGCAGTTAAAGAAGGCACAGCGCTTGGTAAGCAGGCAAAAGCTTGTATGGATGCGGGGCAGCTTGTTCCAGATGAAGTAACCATCGGCATTGTCGGCGAACGCTTAGCAAAAGCTGATTGTAAAAAAGGTTTTATTTTAGACGGTTTTCCAAGAACAGTAGAGCAAGCGGAAGCACTCGATAAGATCTTGAAGGACATCCAGATAAACCTGACTGCTGCACTGAACATCAGTGTTCCGTCAGCAGAACTGATTGAACGGGCTGTGGGACGCCGCATCTGCAGAAAATGTGGAGCTACGTACCATGTGACATTTAAGCCTACGGCAAAAGATGGCATATGTGATGCGTGTGGTGGCGAGACCTATCAGCGTGCGGATGACAGTGAAGCAACGATGAAAAATCGTCTTTCTGTGTATGAAGCACAAACCAAACCACTCATTGACTATTATCAGAAAGCCGGCCTTTATAAGCAGGTTGATGGTAGTCAGGCAATGGATAAGGTATTTGCTGATGTTGTTGCCAGTTTGCAGGTTTAAGATGCGTATCGGAAATTCCGCTGTTCCTCTTTCTGGGCGTGGCAAAATCACCGAGCGATATATTCAAAGCTGCAGTACAGTTTCAGCTTTAAGGTGTTCTAGTGGAAATTCTGCCAAGGCTATTTTGGCTGCGGCAGAGTTTCACAAAATAAATAAAAAAAATGTTGGGCATGGCATTGCTATAATGCGGAACGCTCCTCAGATCCCGAATGACGGTTCGGCAGGTCATGAGCCACGAGTAAAATCTGGAATGGCTTCAGCCCAACCTAAGCATTTAGAAGGGAGAAGCTCATGTCTAAACAAGATGTAATTGAAGTTGAAGGAAAAGTGCTTGAGGCATTGCCGAATGCGATGTTCCAAGTCGAATTAGAAAATGGTCATGTTGTATTGGCACATGTTTCAGGCAAAATTCGCATGAATTTCATCCGTATTTTACCTGGTGATAAAGTTACAGTTGAACTTACGCCATATGATTTAACACGTGGCCGTATAACCTACCGTTTCAAATAGTCGTATGGATGTCTGATGCAAACAGGCATCAGGCGAATCAAATGACAATGTAAGAAAAGGGGGCATAACGCAATGAAAGTTAAACCATCGGTTAAACCAATTTGTGAAAAATGCAAAGTAATTAAACGCAAAGGTCACGTAATGGTTATTTGTGAAAATCCGAAACATAAACAAAAACAAGGATAAGAGGAGGTGCTTGATATATGGCACGTATTGCCGGAGTAGATTTACCTCGTGATAAGAGAATCGAAATCGCTTTAACATATATCTTTGGTATAGGTCTTACGACTTCAAAACAGCTATTGGCTACTACGGGCATCAATCCGGATACGCGTACGCGCGATTTGACGGAAGATGAAGTTGCAAAACTTCGTGATGCTATCGATAAGCAGGTTACTGTTGAAGGTGATTTACGTCGTGAACAGTCTTTGAATATCAAACGTTTGGTTGAAATTGGCTGCTATCGTGGTAGAAGACATCGTATGGGTCTGCCAGTTCGTGGACAGAATACAAAGAACAATGCACGTACGCGCAAAGGTCCTAAAAAATCTGTCGCAGGTAAAAAGAAAGACTAAGTAAAGGGGGGTTAAACATTGGCAATTAAAAAAGCAGCTCGTCCAAAAAGAAGAGACCGCAAAAATATTGAATTTGGTATTGCACATATCCGTTCAACATTTAACAATACAATCGTAACGATTACCGATAAGAGCGGTAATGCGTTATCGTGGTCAAGTGCTGGTGGCCTTGGTTTTAGAGGCTCCAGAAAAAGCACTCCGTTTGCAGCGCAAATGGCAGCTGAAGTTGCAGCTAAAGCCGCAATGGAACATGGCTTGAAACAGGTTGAAGTTTTTGTAAAAGGTCCTGGTGCTGGTCGTGAAGCAGCAATCCGTTCCTTACAGGCAACTGGTCTTGAAGTTAACATGATCAAAGATGTTACTCCAGTTCCACATAACGGATGCCGTCCGCCAAAACGTAGAAGAGTATAATAGGAGGTGCAGATATAGATGGCAATTGATAGAGTTCCAGCTCTCAAAAGATGCCGTTCGCTCGGTATTGAACCGGCTGTTGTCGGTTTGGGCAAAGAATCGAAACGTCAGCCGCGCCGTACAAACAGAAAAGTCAGCGAATACGGTACGCAGTTAAAAGAAAAGCAAAAAGCAAAATTCATCTATGGTGTTTTGGAAAAACAGTTTAGATCATATTACGATAAAGCAAAGAAAATGCAAGGTGTTACTGGTGAAAACTTGTTAGGTCTTCTTGAAAGAAGAATTGACAATGTTGTTTTCCGTTTAGGTCTTGCATCGACTCGCAGACAGGCTCGTCAGCTTGTTTCGCATGGTCACATCTTAGTAAACGGCAAACGTTTGGACATTCCATCTGCTTTGGTAAAAGTAAACGATGTTGTATCCATCAAAGAAAAAAGCCGTACTAACGACTTTTTCAAAGGCCTTGCTGAATCCTATGATTCTTTGAGTACACCAGCTTGGATTACTGCTGACACTCAGAACTTGAGCGGCACAGTAACAAGATTCCCTAATCGCGAAGAAATCGACGTTCCAGTTGATGAACAAGCGATTGTCGAATTGTACTCCAGATAATATGTCTGTGTTTTACAATATAGACATAGCGTAACTATTGCGCATAGAATTGAGGAGGGTATTCCAGATGATCGAAATCGAAAAACCGAAGATTGAGATAGTGGAAATCAGTGAAGATAATCATTACGGTAAATTCGTCTGTGAACCGCTCGAACGTGGTTATGGTACTACGCTCGGCAACAGTCTGCGTCGTATTTTATTATCATCTTTACAGGGTGCTGCAATAACCTCCATCAGAATCGACGGAGTTCTCCATGAGTTCTCCACGATTCCTGGTGTTCGGGATGACGTTACGAATATCATTCTAAACTTAAAATCATTATGCCTCAAAATGTATAGTGAAGAACCACGGGTAATCCGCATAGATGTTGAAGGTGAAAAGGATGTTACGGCAGCCGATATCATTACTGATGCCGATGTTGAAATCCTCAATCCAGAACTTCATATTGCCACAGTTGATCAAACTGGATCGCTTAAAATCGAAATGACGGTTGAGCGCGGTCGTGGATATGTTCCAGCTGATAAGAATAAAAAACCAGATCATGTGATCGGGATTATTCCTATCGATTCTATCTTTTCCCCAATCCAGAGAGTGAATTACACAGTAACGGATACTCGTGTAGGTAACGTCACAGACTACGATAAGTTAACTCTGGAAGTATGGACTGATGCCTCGATTCGTCCGGAAGAAGCAGTCAGCAAATCAGCCAGTATTTTGATGGCTCATTTGAAACTGTTCCAGAACATGGCAGGACTTCCTGAAGAAGAGGAAGAAACAGAAGGAACATTTACAGAAGCTCCGAAAAGTGATGCTTCTAAAGTTTTAGAAATGACTATTGAAGATTTGGACTTATCGGTTCGTTCTTATAATTGCTTAAAAAGAGCTGGCATCAATACGGTGGCAGATCTTGCACAAAAGAGCGAAGACGATATGATGAAAGTGAGAAATCTTGGTCGTAAGTCTCTTGAAGAAGTCAAGAAAAAGTTGCAGGAACTTGATTTATCACTTATCGAAACTGAAGAATAGGAGAGGGTACAATGGGCTACAGAAAATTAGGACGTAACTCTAGTGCGCGTAAAGCTTTATTTCGCCACATTTTGACTGCCTTCTTTAGACATGGACGCATTGAAACAACGGAAGCTAAAGCAAAAGAAATCAGCGGTCTTGCTGAACAACTCGTTACTTTGGCAAAGCGCGGCGATTTAAGCGCTCGACGTATGGTTATTGCACGTCTCATCGATGAAGAAGTAGTAAGAAAATTATTTGATGAAATTGCGCCAAAATATACAGACCGTCAAGGCGGTTACACTCGTATATACAAACTTGGCAACCGTCGCGGCGATGCTGCGCCGATGGCAATTCTTGAATTAGTGTAATTACACATATAAGGCGGCCAATTGGTCGCCTTATTAGGTAAGCGGGAAGAAATGGCTTTTCGTTTACCTAATAAGGCGATTATGTTAACAATTTAAATTTCGTATGGTATAATAGGGGCTGTTGAAAAGCAGCCCTTTTTTTTGTAAAAAATATGGGAAACAGAACGTCAATGGGAGGTCAATGCTTTGGAGTTTATTCACATCGAAGATATGAGCTATGTATATCATCCTGAACGAGAAGATGAATACAGAGCTTTGGATCATATAAATCTATCCGTGAAAAAAGGCGAATTTGTCGCGATTCTTGGAACTAACGGATCGGGAAAATCGACGTTAGCAAAACATTTAAATGCGTTATTACTGCCGACATCTGGATCTTGCAGCATCGCGGGAATGGATACCAAGCAGCAAGATGAGCTTTGGAAAATTCGCCAGGAAGTAGGGATGGTCTTTCAAAATCCTGATAATCAGATCATCGCAGCGGTAGTTGAAGAAGATGTAGCGTTCGGTCCGGAAAATTTAGGCGTGCCGACTGAAGAAATCCGTCAGCGGGTATCGGATGCATTGAAGGCAGTTGGTATGAGTAAATTCAGGAATTTTGCACCTCATTTGCTTTCGGGAGGGCAAAAGCAGCGTGTTGCAATTGCCGGAGCATTGGCTATGCGAACAAATTGCCTTGTTTTGGATGAACCGACAGCGATGCTCGATCCTATAGGCAGGCAAGAAGTTCTTTCGACTGTGAAAAAGTTACATAATGAATTTGGTATCACGGTCTTATATATAACACATTTTATGGAAGAAGCTGTAGAAGCAGATCGTATTATCGTAATGGAAAAGGGGAAGATTTGTTCACAGGGAACGCCTCTTGAAATATTTACACAAGTCGAGACAATGGAACGTCTGGGATTAGAGGTTCCGTTAGCTGCAAAAATGGCGGATTCCTTGCGGAAAAAAGGAATTTCATTACCAAAAGGGATTTTGACGAATGAAGAATTGGCGGTGGAATTATGTCGATTGAAGTAAAAAATGTGACGTATACCTATATGCCAAAAACTCCGTTTGAGAGAGTTGCTTTGAAAAATATTGATTTATGCATTGAAAAAAATGAATTCACCGCAATTGCCGGACATACTGGTTCAGGAAAATCTACTTTGGTGCAGCAGCTCAATGGGCTTTTGGATCCAACTGAAGGCGAAGTCCTTGTCGATGGGGTTGCCATACACGGTAAGTCTGCCCAGGCTGCAGCTGCCCGGCGCAAGGTGGGTATGGTGTTTCAATATCCAGAGCATCAGCTTTTTGAAGAAAGCATTTTTGCCGATATTGCTTTTGGTCCGCGTAACTTGGAATTAGCAGAAGCTGATATTGAGCAGCGAGTCAAAAAAGCAATGGAATTTGTGAATCTTCCATACGAAGATTATAAAGACAGATCACCGTTTCAACTCAGTGGTGGGCAGATGCGAAGAGTGGCAATCGCTGGTGTGATTGCGCTGCAGCCCGAGTATCTCATTTTGGATGAGCCAACAGCGGGGCTTGATCCGAGAGGTCGAAGAGATCTTTTGGATAAGATAAGGCAGCTGCATCGCAAGGAAGGCATTGGCGTAGTATTGGTATCACACAATATGGATGATGTCGCAGAACTGGCGGACCGTGTTGTTTTTATGAATCAAGGCAAAATCAGTGTCAATGCCCCGCCAAAGCAAGCGTTCACTGAAACAGAGCGCCTCAGAGAAGCTGGCCTTGATTTGCCGCAAATGACACAGCTTTTGCGCGTGCTCGAAGAACATGGCCTTTCGGTAAAAACGGATATTTTTACAATCAAGGAAGCTATTGCTAGTGTGCAAGAGGCTATTAAGGAGGGAAAAAAATGCTGACAGATATAACAATTGGGCAATATTTTCCCGGAAATTCTTTTTTGCATCGACTGGACCCTAGGACTAAGATTGTTTTGCTTTGTATTTTGATTGCAGCGATTTTTGTATTGGATACGCCGTGGGCATATGGTGTATTGACGATGCTAACGGCAGGTTTGATTTTTTCTTCGAAATTATCCTGGAAAATCATGCTGCGTTCATTAAAGCCGCTTTGGTGGATTATTCTCTTTACATTTTTAATCCATCTATGCAGTACGCCGGGAGAACCACTGGCAAAAGTATGGATTTTTTCTTTAACGGCAGAGGGGCTCAAACAGGGGATTTTTATTTCCATGCGATTGGTTTTGCTTATTTTATTGTCGTCACTTTTAACCTTTACAACATCTCCTCTAGCCTTGACGGACGCTCTTGAAAGTTTGATGGGGCCCTTTAAGCGCTTTGGCCTGCCGGCACATGAGCTAGCCATGATGATGACGATTGCTCTGCGTTTCATTCCAACTTTGATTGAAGAAACTGATAAAATCATGAAAGCTCAAAAAGCCAGAGGTTCTGACTTTTCCTCAGGCAGCATTCTTCGCCGCCTTAAATGTCTGATACCGATTTTGGTACCGCTTTTTATCAGTGCTTTTCGCCGAGCGGATGAACTTGCTATGGCGATGGAAGCTCGTTGCTATCGAGGCGGTATTGGGCGCACAAGAATGAAGGTACTGAAAATAACATCGATTGATTACATAGCATATGCAGCAGCAATTGTTTTGTGTACAGGATTAGCAATTTTAAAAGTAAGTGGGTTGTAAGAAATGAAACCGGAACATAAAGATGTAATGAAGCGACGCAGCCGTAATATCCGATTGACGATTGCTTATGATGGAACGAAATATCATGGGTTTCAACGCCAGTCAAATGTGATTGCTGTTCAAAATGTACTGGAAAAGAATTTGGCGGTTCTTTTTGGCGATAGCATCGAAATGGCAGCTTCAGGCCGTACCGATGCCGGCGTCCATGCCTGCGGACAAGTCGTAAATTTTTTTACGGATGGAATGATTCCTCTAGAGCGGATCGTCAGGGCAGCGAACAGCCTCTTGCCAGATGATATCGTCGTTATCGATGCTGCTGAAGCCAATCGCGATTTCAGTGCTAGGCACAGCGCCAAAAGCAAGATTTATATATATAAAATTCAACAAGGCGATACGCAAAATCCTTTTTTGCGCCAATATAGCTGGCATGTACGCACGCCTCTTAACATAGAGGCGATGCAGGCGGGCCTTGATATGCTTTTGGGAGAGCATGATTTTTCATCCTTTCAAGCGGCGGGAAGTGCTCCGATGCTGCCAATCCGCACATTGTATGAAGCCTCCATCCATGTTTCAGGAAATATCATCGAGTTTAAATTTTGGGGCAATGGATTTCTGTATCATATGGTGCGAAATATCATGGGGACGATCGTCAATGTCGGCTTAGGAAAAATAACATTGGCGAGGTTTGCCGAGATCCTTGCAGCGCACGATCGAAAAAAAGCAGGTGCAACGGCTCCGGCTCAAGGATTGTACCTTTTAAAAGTAAATTATTGAATGTTTAGGGGATGCTGTGCAACATTGTTGACGGCATTCTTTTTTTTAGAATTTTAAATCTGAAATTTAACTGAAAAAAGCAGGTCTTTTTACCCTTTTTAGCGAAGTAATATAATATTATTGTTCAAATTTAATATAAATAGAGACAAGTCTATCCATTAACATTTGAATTTTTCAGGTGGTGAATATAATAATGCAGACATTATTAAAAGTTGGAGTTGATATTGGTTCTACAACCATAAAAGTAGTTGTATTGAATCAAGAAAATCAATTGATTTACAAAAAGTATTTACGGCATTTTTCTGAAATAGGCACAGCTGTGCAAGAAAATGTTTCAGCACTAAGCCATGTTGTCGGTAACCAAAGTTTTTCCTTTGCGGTTACTGGTTCTGCTGGTATGGGCATTGCACAAAAGCTCAAATTGGCATTTGTACAAGAAGTCATTGCTTGTGCTGCGGCTGTCAAAAAGATCATTCCGCAAACCAATACAGCAGTTGAACTTGGCGGCGAAGATGCGAAAATCACGTATTTTGGCACAGCACCGGAACAGCGTATGAATGGTGTTTGTGCAGGGGGAACAGGCTCTTTCATCGATCATATGGCATCTTTGCTGCATACCGATGCATCGGGGCTTGATGCTTTGGCACAAAAGGGAAAACAAATCTACACAATAGCGTCTCGCTGTGGTGTTTTTGCCAAAACCGATATTCAGGCCTTGATGAACGATGGTGCAGCTAAAGCAGATATTGCATTGTCGGTCTTTCAAGCGGTCGTCAATCAGACAATCGGCAATTTAGCGCAAGGTCGACCTATTGACGGGAATATTGCTTTTTTAGGCGGTCCGCTGCACTTTTTGCCGCAGCTCAAGAAGCGTTTTATCGAGACACTGAAACTAAAAAAAGAAAATGTTGTTCCGGTTGAAGACGCCTGCTATTTTGTCGCAATTGGCGCAGCCTTGGCTGAAGAAGCTGAAATTGTCGATTTTGCCAATGTGCAAGAACGCTTGCAAAAGAAAAGTGTATTGATTGACCAGGCGGAAACCGCACGATTTGTTTTATTTAAAAATGAAATGGAATATGAGTGCTTTAAAGAACGTCATGATAAAGATAAAGTTGTTCGGGGCGAATTGGCTTCTTACAAAGGAAATGCTTACTTAGGCATCGATGCCGGTTCGACAACGACTAAAATCGTACTCATCGGTGAGCATAAGGAAGTTTTATATAGTTCATATGGCAGTAACCAAGGATCGCCATTAAACACAGTAGTTCATGAATTAAAAGAACTCTATGGCGCAATGAACAATGAGACAAAAATTGCTTATGCTGGAACGACAGGGTATGGTGAATACATCATTAAAGCAGCAGTTCATGCTGATTTTGGCGAAGTGGAAACCTTTGCCCATTTGCGCGCAGCACAGGAATTTTGCCCGGAAGTCACCTTTGTTCTTGATATTGGTGGACAAGATATGAAGTGCTTTTTTGTCAAAGACGGCAATATCAGCCAGATTACATTGAACGAAGCTTGTTCAGCTGGCTGCGGTTCTTTTATCGAAAATTTTGCCCAAGGGCTTAATATGACAGCCGCTGAATTTTCGGCTATGGCAATGCATTCTGATGCACCCGTCGATTTAGGTACGCGCTGCACTGTATTTATGAATTCCAAGGTCAAACAAGCACAAAAAGAAGGTGCTTCTGTCAGTGATATTTCGGCAGGCATAGCACTTTCAGTTATAAAGAATGCGTTGTTTAAAGTAATTCAGATCAAAGATGTCAATGACTTAGGCAGTGCAATTGTTGTTCAAGGCGGAACCTTTTATAATGATGCAGTGCTCCGATCAATGGAATTACTGCTTGAACGGCCTGTAGTCCGTCCTGACATTGCTGGACTTATGGGCGCCTATGGTATGGCTGTCCTTGCAAAAGAACGTTGTAAGGACAGATCTGCTCTCCTTTCAGCCGAGGCAATTGATGCGTTTTCGGTACATAGTACGTCACATCGTTGCAAAGGCTGCGGCAATCAATGCTTGATCACTACACAAAATTTCCCCAATGGTGAGAAATATCATACGGGAAATCGTTGTGAGCGTGGCATAGGACAAGTTCAAACGACGAAAAAAGTGCCTAATATTTACGCGTATAAATATGAGCGGCTATTTTCATTTTATAAGCCGTTAGAGCATGCTGTCCGTGGTGAAATTGGTTTACCTCGTACATTGAATATGTATGAAGACTATCCATTTTGGTTCACTTTTTTCACGAAGCTTGGCTATAAAGTTGTTTTATCAGAAAAATCGTCAGCGGCGATGTATTACAAAGGCATGGCGACCGTTCCCTCAGATTCTTTATGTTATCCGGCAAAAATCGTTCATGGACATATCATGGACTTGATTGAACATGGCATCAAAAAGATTTTTTATCCATGTATTCCTTACAATATCGCAGATGATTTCAATACCTCGGACAACCATTATAATTGCCCAGTTGTTGCATCCTATGCAGAAAATATTCGGGCAAATATGGATGTTTTACGAAAAGAAAACATTACGTTTATGCAGCCTTTTTTGCCGCTTAATGATAGAGATCGTTTGGTAGCAAGGCTCATTGAAGAATTGGCCATGGAAGACTTGAAAAAAAATGAAATTGCTAAGGCTGTCGATGCTGCTTATGGTGAACTTGAACAGTATAAAAAAGATGTGCGCGATTATGGCGAGCAAATATTAGAAATGGTACAAAGAGAGAAGCTGCCGGCTATTTTACTCGTGGGTCGGCCGTATCATATCGACCCTGAAATAAACCATGGAATCCCGGAAATGATTCAGTCTTATGGGATGCCGGTTTTATCGGAAGATGCAGTATACCATCTGCCAGTAAAGGCAGAAAATCTCCAGATCGTCAATCAATGGAGCTATCATGCAAGGCTTTATCATGCAGCAGATTATGTAAGTGAACACGAAAATCTGACCTTGATTCAACTCAGTTCATTTGGTTGTGGGCTTGATGCCATTACGATTGGTCAGGTAAAAGAAATTTTAGAGCAGCATCATCGAATCTATACGATGATTAAGTTGGATGAAGTCAGCAACCTTGGAGCTGCCAGGATAAGACTTCGCTCCTTGATGGCCGCGATGAAAGAGGGCAGCCCCTTAGCGGCTGATCCTGTAGTACCGGTGCCAAGGCCTAGATTTACGGCTGATTGCAAAAAAGTCCATACTATCTTGGCTCCCCAAATGGCGCCAATTCATTTTTCTTTGATAACAGCAGCCTTGAAAAAATATGGCTATAAAATGTTGATACCGGAATTACCGAAAACGGAAGCCATTGACTTAGGGCTTCGCTATGTAAATAACGATATGTGCTATCCGGCGATCGTCGTTATTGGGCAGCTTTTGGCTGCTATAAAATCAGGCAAATGCGATCCAGATCATACCTCGATCATGTTATTTCAAACTTGTGGTGCTTGCCGGGCGACGAACTATCTTAATCTCATGCGAAAAGCACTTAAAGATGCCGGTTATCCACAAGTGCCGGTTTTTGCTTGCTGGGGACTTGAACAAGATGAATTCTCTTTGAACACAGCAGGTTTTGTTGACATTTTAAAAAGTACTGTCTATGCCGATGTGTTGATGCAGGTCGTCAATCGGGTTCGTCCTTATGAAGCGGTACCAGGCTCGGTAGAAAAGCTCTTTAACACCTGGATGGAGCGCTGCCGGGCGGAGCTTGAAAATGGCAGCTATCGACAATATAGCAAAAATCTCAAGCAGATCGTGTGTGATTTTGATCATTTGCCAATCAAGGAAAATGTTTGGAAACCTAAAGTCGGCATTGTCGGTGAAATCTTGGTGAAATATCATCCGATTGCCAATAATCACATCGAAAAAATATTGGCAGATGAAGGTGCAGAAGTTGTCATGCCAGCATTGGTCGATTTTTATCTTTACATGGCATTTGATGATATTGTGAAATATCGTCTGCTTGATGGGAAACTCACCGATAAGTTGAAATCGGAAATGTTTATTCAAGTCCTTGAGTTTTTCCGCCGGCCGATGCGGCAGGCGCTGAAAAAAAGCAATCGCTTTTTGCCACCGCATACCATCAAAGAAATTGCTGATATGGCAAAAAAACATATATCACTTGGCAATATGGCCGGTGAGGGCTGGTTCTTGACCGGTGAAATGCTCAAACTCATCAAAACAGGTACAGCGAATATCATTTGTCTACAGCCATTTGGCTGCTTACCGAATCATATCAGTGGTAAGGGGATGATTCGCGAACTTTTGCGTAACTATCCGGGCAGTAATATTGTTGCTGTCGATTGTGATGCAGGCGTAAGTGAAGTTAACCAGCTCAATCGAATCAAGTTGATGCTTTCCGTGGCTAAAGAAAAAAATCCGAAACAACAAACCGCAGCTTTGAACGATCCAGAAAAAGAAGATGCACAGGCACATCATAAACCAATGCCGGCTTCTTCATGAAGAATCGTTAAATATTTGTAGAAAAGGCTGTATTACTATATACAAAAAGGCTAAAGACTGATATAATATTTTTTGTTGCCTTTATCCACAACTATTTTGTGGATAAAGAGATGAAAATATAACTTGCTTTTGATTCTGATTTTTGATAGAATATCTTTATGTGAAGATTTAGCCGAGATTTCCATAGCCCCGGAAGTCAGGTCCGAACCTTCGTATATTGGCTTTACGAAAAGAATCTAAGTAGAGTTAATGAAACAAGGAGGGATATTGAATGAAAACAACGTTTATAGCAAATGAGTCAAACATCGAACGTAAATGGTATGTTGTAGACGCTGAAGGCCAGACTGTAGGTAGATTAGCTGCTGAAGTTGCGAAAGTTCTTCGCGGT
>Ga0183099_1000867_pt1 | contig 19379 bp, 18 predicted proteins | sample Biomet1_FD_127788 | JGI IMG/M metagenome (GOLD analysis project Ga0183099, IMG submission 127788) | Microbial communities from bioreactor (seeded with anoxic lake sediment) at LBNL, California, USA - Biofuel metagenome 1 | ecosystem: Engineered > Bioreactor > Anaerobic > Unclassified ... | reverse complement strand
GCCTTATGAATCTATAGGGGCCGCTTTCAATTAGCTGATGATAGTTGTTTTTGATCTCAATATGGGCCGAGAAATACATACCCAGCGTTCACATGCCCCAGACTCTTATCCCTGTATCGATTAATGTAAGTGATGCTCCTGCGACTGCAACTGCGAAATTGTGTTGCGGGTAAAAACCGAATTCAAGATGCGAGTAAAAAATATATTCAAGAACAGGAACGATCAGACGAAGCCACCTGAAAATTTTCATATATGTGGGCCCATCTTCGTGATTGCCTTCCTTTAATGCCTGAACCCCCGTATGCGACTTTTTCTGCCAGCAGATGAAGAAACAGGGTTTCTACATAAGTGTAAACCGGCAGATGGTTTATGGAATTCCAGCTTTCAACCAGAAGCTCTCCTGTTTCGGCAGCGAGTAAAAGCATAACTATGTTTATAGCCCAGTTTGCCCATTCTTCCGTTCTTCCGTTCTTCCTCCCCGCTTCCAGTTCTCAGTCTACCATTTGCTTTTTAATTAAATTAATTGTTTTTCTATTTTTCCAAGCGGCAAAACTAAACCTGTCGGTAGAGAAAAGTGGTAAATCGGTAAAAACGAGTTTTAGGCTGAAAAATAATGGACCCTTAAGCTGAAAGTAATGGACTCTTCAGCTGAAATGATGGGCCTTAGCTTAAAAACGCAAAAAGGCTTTAAAGAAGCCGGCAACAATATAAAAAAGCTATAGTATGGATAAAAAAGAAAAAAACTACCTACTATCTGTAAGTGAAAGATCAGGTTGCTCTGCCGTGCTGACAGAAGTGATTGTTTGGATTTGCATCTTTGAGATTATACTCCTTCCAGACTTCACAAGAACCGCAAATGCATTGTCTGTCAAAATCAAGGTTCTTGCATCTGGCTTCGCCTATCGAACAGTATATTCCTGGAAAGTTCTCAGGATTCGGAACCTCACCTGCGGGCAGATTTTCCATTGCTTGTTTTGAACTCTTAACATTATCCTGTGCGCACTGGCTGTCAGCCTGAACAGGACACTGTGGGCATCTACACCTGTTAATGTTTGCCCGCTCATAAGGAACTACAAAATCCGTATCCCTTTCAAAAGTTACATTTCTATCTCTAGGTGTTATAGAGTCACTCTCTTCGGTTGATGTATCTCTTCCTTTATTCACATTATTCCCCCAAATTAATACCCAATTGATTTTCCTATTTTAGATTTTGGCTTCCGAGCATAAAAGTGTTTTGAATTGTAGAAAGAATAAACAATAGTGAGAGAGCGAATTTAAATTGTGACCTTAGGCAGCTGTTTGCATCTTGAATTAAGCCATTTAAATGAGAAAAATCTAAAAAGGAAGAAAAAATTTAAGAAATACAAAATGTATATTTATAGAGAAATTAAAAGTTAATTTCATGGCTTTTACTAAACAAATCAGGTGGCTTTGCCGTGCTGACAGAAGTGATTATTTGGATCTACCCCTTCAAGACCATACTCTTTCCAGACCTCACATGTACCGCAGATGCATTCTCTGTCAAAGTTGAGGTCCTGACAGGTAGCTTTGCCTGTTGAACAGTATATTCCTGGAACGTCCTCAGGATTCGGAACTTCTCCTCCGGGCATATTTTTCATTGCCTTTCCTGAGCTCTGAAGTTTGTCCCGAGCACATTTACTGTCGGCCTGGACCGGGCACTGTGAACACATACATTTTTCGATATTTGATCGTGCATAAGGAACTAGAAAATCAGTACCTCTTCCCTTCTCTTCCGTAAAGCGGTTTTCTGCCTCTGTAAAAGACTTTTTTTCAGTTGGTTTACCTTTACCTGTATCCATTTTATCCCCCAATTAGTAATATAAAAATAGTTTTATAATTTTTATCTCTGAAGGTTTAGAGCTCTAGAGAATAAAAACCTTTTCAGTTATAGAACGAATATAAAGTAATCACAGAACGAATATGCAGTAGTGCTCTTAAGAGGTTACTGCACATGGAATTAAACAAATTTCAATGGAAGATGTCGAAAAAGCAGGAAGAATATTAGAAGTATTTAATCTTAGAAGGCATTAAGGGTAATAGAAGGTTATCCCGAATCTACAAGATCAGGTAAAATATTTCATGTTATCCGGGATGCAAAAAACTGCAGTATGCTGAAAAATGGCTAATGAAAACCTCAGGATTTTTTCCTTGATCAAGGTATACTTAAAAGTCAGAAATTGGGAAAGCTTCCGGAATATTCAACATTTTTCTCCATATCACAAAATTTAAGAAAATATGAAATGAGACTCATTCGTAAACTCACTTCGATAACTGCGAGCCAGTACCAGGAAAGGATTTACGCAGTTTAACTAAAGAACCAGTCGCATGAGACTTCAAACTGTCTAATTCATAATATATGCGGTAGAGGTACGTGCTCATATCTTTTTTACTACTTAAGCGCGTAAGTCCTATTAAGAATACTCCCCCATAGAGATTTGAGATTTGAACGATTGAGGGCTTTACTGTCCCTGCAGTCCTATGCAAGGCTTTACGAATGGGTCATCATTTGTTTTACACTTATATCATACCAGTCTAGTTAATTTCACCAGCCGTTAAACCAGTCGTCATCTTCTCCGAAGAAGAAGTTATCTCCAAAGAAGCTACCTCCGAAGAAGGATTCGAAGTCAAAGTCGTCGCAGTCGTCGCATCTATCTTTGTGGCATCCCCAGTTGCATCTATCTTTGTGGCATCCCCAGTCACATTTATCTTTATGGCAGTCGCATTTGTCTTTGTGGCATCCCCAGTTGCATCCTGCACTTGCTGATGCAGCTGTCAGCGATGCTACGAAAAAGACCAGCACTAACACGCTTATTGTCTTCTTAAGTATTCCCATTTGTATACACTCCTCCAATTTGATACGACTAAGCTGTTGGTATTTCAATCATTTTTGTCGGTAGATGCAGCATTCAAATATTACTTTATTAGCTAACCATCTAGTTTGTTTCTGGAAGATACATTACTAGCAAATTTTACACTCATTTTATGTGCTGAAAAAATATATACCGAAGAAAATGATCCCAAGTTTCCCCAACAAATTGTACGTACCAACAGGAGATTAATACTCAAAGAATATAATAGATATAGAAATATAAATTAGGAACCATTATTAACTAAAAAGATATATCACATAATATACTATTTGCAGTGCGTTTTGGATAATTTTATTTTGTACGACTTTTTCTTGTGATTAGTATTATTTTTTGTTAGTAAACTTACCTCGAAGCCCAATTATGTTTAATCCAAAGAGCCTTCACGATTGCTCTGCTATTCGAAATTTCAGTGTTAATTCAAGAGATGAAATTCAAAAAACGAATTTTGAGTTGTGTAATACCTGCAAGTCTGTCCGGGTGTTTGCCTGAGAAAATGAGAGGGAAAGACAATTTTATTAACAAGATCCAATTTTAATGTGATTAAAGTGATCTAATAAGTGGCAAATAATAAGAATGGCTACTCACCGAGATAAGAGTACAATAATGGGCTATGTTTGTTTTTCTAAGAATAAAAATCTGTAGCATTTATCTTGAGCAAAGAGTAGCAGAGTTACTTTCGGGGGGTAATTTTGGGTAGGGATAAGGCGGGAAAAGATACAGATCATACGTCAGGTAAAGAAAGTTCAGGCAAAGGAGCTTCAAATAAACGTTTTTACCCAATTTATGGTATAATTCTACTTACAATTGCGTTTATAATTTATATTGTTCTGCAAAATCCTGAAGAACCTATTGTAATGCTACGTCGGTTTGCAGGAGCATTCGCTTATTTGACAATGTTCCTCACAATAGTCTCATCCGAGTTTATGGCTAGAATGAGAAAAATATCAGGACTGCCTTTTATAAAAACCCACCACAATCTGGCTAGAATTGGAATCCTGTTAAATCCTGATTCACCCGATGACTTTTGTTCTGGAGGAGCGGAGCATTCAAATTTTTTCGCCAATTTCTCCGACAAATCCTTTCATTGCACTAGCAGGTCGTCCGGCTTTTTACCTATTCCTTCTGGCTGCCGGAATTGCAATATACAGAAAGAAATACAGAAACTGGCGGAAGGTTCATTACCTTAGTTATCTTGCCTTTTTACTTGTCTCAATACATGCCCTTATGATAGGTGCTGACTTTACACTAAATATAATGAGGATACTCGCACTTGCAATGACAATTATCGTGATAGCTACATTTACAGATAAAAGATCGGCATCAGGACAAAAAAGAAGTGAGCCCTGCGCGCTCAAAATCATACATGCCCGCTGCTCCAAGAAAAGTTATTAAAGTCGTAAGCAGAAGGACGTATTTCAAGCCTCGCTGCCTTATTTCCTGCCGGACTGTTCTTATACTTCGATTAAAAGAAGAAAGAATCCGAGCCAGATTAATAGATTGGACAAAATTCCCAAACTTCACTATCCTTAATCCGCTAAATAAAGTTAAAACCCTCAACGCAGGCAAAAATAAAGAGAATAATGAACCAGTTTTTCTTTAAATAATCATTTTTTCTTGGTGAAATATTCAGTTCGACAAAGAAATCAAATATAAATATACCCCAGATAACCAAACTTAATGTTTGAAAGAATTGAGAAAAGCCGTAGAATAAATCGACAATGATAGGAATTAGCCATATAATTGACAGCAACATTAGAGGAAAATCAAAAAGAGCATTAATATAGGAAAATAACTCCATTCTTTCTTCTTTTAATCGCTCTTTATCCATGTGTTTACTCTCATCAAGGTATATGATCACATGCAGATTAGTGCACTTTCAATGTTAAAAGAAAGGACTGATAAATACAATAAGTCTTGTCAGAGTATTTATAAACTACATAATAAAGCTATTTTAGCCCGGAAGTTTGTTTAACCCTGAATATCCAGTAAGAGCAGAAGTAAAGCAGAAGGATGATTTTGGATATCAAGAAGGCATGTAGATTAGATAATGCGTTATAAAAACTAGAAAAATAAAGGAGTAAAGGACTGTAAATATTATATGCTTGCAGCCTCTACTTCCTGAGTCGAATTTCTAATCAAACTTCTAGGTAATTCATTTCTTCATCCATGCTTCATTACACAAATATTTTACCGATCAATAGTTACCAGTCATATTACCTATTTTTTCGGCCATGTTCTCCGTGTTCTTGATCGTAGTCGTGTTTCCAGTAATGTTGCATGTAATGGTTTTAGTCATTATTTGAGTCATATCATCCGTATTTCGGATTATAATCATCTTTCCGGTTATGTTATCCATATTTCCGGGCATTTTGGTTCTGTTATCCATTTTTTCGGCCATTCTAGTCGTGTTCAAATCTTCGAGTATAACCGTACTTCCGTCCATTTCACCCATATAATCTATTTTTTCGGTCATTCCGGCCATATTATCCATTTTTTCGGTCATTTCGGCCATATTATCCATATCTTTAAGTATAATCATGCTTCCGGTCATGTTACACATCATGGGTCCAGTCATGTTATCCATTCTTCCGGACATGTTATCCATTCTTCCGGACATGTTATCCATTCTTCCGGTCATGTTTTCCATTCTTCCGGCCATTCCGGACATATCGGCCATTCCGGACATATTACACATTTTTCCGGCCACTTCGTTCATACTACCTATGTTTCTGATTATAACCATTTTTCCAGTCAGATCACATGTTATGGTTCCAGTCACATTTCCAGCCATGAGAACAGTCATATTTTCCATTCTTCCGGACATGTTCTCCATATTCCCAGCCATGCCGGTCAGGTTTTCCATTCTTCCGGACATGTTTTCCATATTCCTGGTCATATTGCATGTCATGGTTCCAGTCATATTTCCAACCATGACTATAGTCATGTTCTGCATTTTTTCGGCCATTCCGGACACGTTGTCCATTCTTTCGGCCATTCCGCCCATTTTATCCATTTTTCCGAACATAACCACTTTTCCGGGCATATTATCCATTTTGCCGATCATAAGCGCTTTTTCGGTCATATTGCCCATGTCTTTGATTATGATTACTTTTCCGATCACATTACATGTCATGGGTCTAGTCATGGCACTCATGTTTCCTGTCATGGCCCCAGTTCGGTTTCCTTCCATGGCTCCGGTTATGTTCTCCATTTTTCCGCTGATATTATCCATACCGACAATAACCGCGTTTCCGGTCATGTTGCAAGTAACAGTTTTAGCTGTATTTCCGGCCAGGATTACACTCATGTTCTCCATATTTCCTACCGTGTCGTTCTGCGCTTGCACAGATACAACAGACAACGCTAGGCACAACGCTAGCAGAGAAACTATCAATTTTATATTCATTCTTTACCCCCATATACGAGTCCGACCATTGAGCCGAGCCGACTATAAATTTCTGCAATTAAATAAAATGTAGTTTAATATAAATCAGTTAAATAATAAAGGTAGGATTATAAATAATTAATCTCTATTAACTATGGGGGGTAGTCTGGTTTTAAGTATCAGCGGACGTTTATAAAAAGTAATCATATGCCACAGAATTATTATATTTAATAAGCAGATATTGATCGGTATGACTTCAAAAACAGCGATGAAAAATTATATTTATTGTTTATCTTAAATTGTCCAGAATCCAGCTCCTTACTTTGGCGTAAACCTCGTCTGACACTTATTCTAAATTATGTCCCGCATCTTTGTATATTGATCCTTTTAGGCTCGTTCCTCACCAGATAAATGGCACAAGGCGGTACCTTACCTTTTTCGTATATTCCTTATATCCTGGAAGCTCCTCGTAGAGCAGCCTGTATTCAAAGTATGTGCGAAAAACGAAAGCAAAAGAGAGTAATGTTACAGGGATCAGCCCATAAAGAGAGCCAATGATGAACGGAGCGCAACCGTAAAACAGAATCATTCCAGCATAGCCCGGATGTCGGACGATAGCATAAGGCCCTGTGGTAACAACCCTATGATCCCTCTCCTGTTGGATGCGGACTGTAGTTTCAAAAAACTTGTTTTCGACCATTGCCCACGCTACAAAAACCCAGCCCACGACGAAAATTACCACACCAACAACCAAAAACTCCATCCTGAGGCTTGAAAGCTGAAACCTTCCCACATCGAGCCCACAAACAATAAACATTAAGAAAAGAAACACGATATAGAGCACTGTAAACAGCTTATCCCGCCACTTCATTTCTCCCCATTTCATTTCACTCCGTGCTCTTATGACCTCAGGATTGAACTTGAGGAAAATAACCATATTGAAGAGCAACGAGATGAAATAAAGGCTAAAGAAAAACCATGCCCTGGGCAGGTCGATCCGACCAGCAGAAAGAAAAAACAGCACCATAAACAAGAATAGGCCTGCAATAACCTGTACAACCCTTTTGACAACTGCCTCCCAGAATAATGTATCTTTTTCCACCACTTCAACCCCAGGAAAAATTGTCTTTTGTGTTCAAAAGGATTTGGATAGTTAAGTTTGAGGCTCGGCAGGAATTTAACCTCTGAGAATGGAAGATTCAAGATTAAGTTTACATTCAGGAGGATAACTTTAATTAAAAATATGAAGAATAGAACACGAGTTTACTGACAATAACCGGAGTTATTACATGGAAAATATTAAAGAATTTTTTAAGAACGATAATTTCGCTGCAATTTCAGGGATAGAACTTCTAGAAGTTTCTCCAGGATATGCAAAAGCCATCATGAAGATAGAAGAAAAGCACCTTAATGCCCTGAAAACCGTTCAGGGAGGTGCATTATTTACCCTTGCAGATCTTACTTTTGCTGCAGCATCAAATGCGTACGGCATTGTTGCTGTTGCTATCAATGCAAATATCTCTTTTGTAAAAGCCGCAACAGGTAAAACTCTCACAGCCGAGGCAAAAGAAACATCAATAAACCCCAAAATCTCAACATATACTGTAAATATAACTGACGATAAAGGAGACCTTGTAGCAATATTCCAGGGCATGGCCTACAGGAAAAAGATTTCACTTGATGACCTTTCCTGCATTTAAATTCAGCAGGGATACTAATAAAGCGAGTCCAGAATACAATTCAGGAAAGAATTATAATAGTTTTGGGCTCAAATATTTACATAAAGGATGGCATAATATCTGAGAAGAGTTGAAAAACTCTAGTCGAGACCTGGGCAAGTAGCCCGTAAATCTATTTTTGTTGGCTTCTTTGCGAAGCCGCAATCTTTTCTAAACTCGCTCACAGTCCATTCTTAAGATGATAATCCTTTTCGCTATTTTTAGACGTAAAAGGAAAAGGGTTCTGGTTAAAAATCCAATGATTTTTAATTTTTACATTCGGCACTTGATATTAAAGAACTAATTAAAAGATTTATAATAAATAGAAAAATTTTTTGGCTAGAGCAATACGTTTACATATGTGAATTGGCATGGTCATCGGGAGTATATTCATTTAATTAAATAAAGTTCCACCAGAACTTTCCTAGATAAACGGAGGCTTTAAAAATAAGCAAATTAACCAATTTATTAGCAGTTGTTCTCATTTTAACATCAATATCAGGTATAGGAGCTGCAGCTGAGATTTCAGTCCAGCCAGGAAATTCAATTCAAAGCGCTGTGAACAATTCAACCTCAGGCGATGTAATTATTGTAAGTCCCGGGACCTATACCGAAAACATCAAAATAGCTAAAGATAATCTCACAATTAGGTCGGAATCCGGAAACCCTGATGATACAATAATTCAAGCCGGAAATCCAAATGCCAACGCGTTCCTCCTGAAAGCAGACAATATAACTATTAGCGGATTTAAGATTCTTGGAGCTACAGACGCCAGACACTCAGGCATCTATCTGTCTTCATGTAAGAACTGTACAATTGATAACAACAAACTTTTGAATAACGGTTTTGGAATCTATACCTTGTATTCCAAAGGAAATATAGTCTCAAACAATACAGTTACGAATAGTGGAGAGTACGGAATTGCTCTTCAAAGTTCAAAAGACAATAACCTCTCAGGAAATACGGCTTCTGACAATAGCAGAGGAATCTATTTTGGTAACTCTGACGGCAATACACTCTCAAGCAACACTGTTCAAAATAATAGTGTTTATGGTTTCTACATATGCCCTAGAAGCGATGAGAACCTCATTTTCAACAATTACTTCAATAACACCAATATGACCATTAAAAACGGTAAAGGAAATTCCTATAATACTACGAAAACCGCAGGCACTAACATTGTCGGTGGATCGTATATAGGAGGTAACTTCTGGGGAAAACCTGATGGCACTGGATTTTCCCAAACCGCAGTAGATAAAGACGGGGATGGCATTGCTGACTCCGTATATAAAAAGATGGTACAAAGCAACTATTCGGATTACCTACCTCTTGTAGAGCACAAATAAGCACCTAGTGCATCGACTCAATATAATACTTCTCAATAAAACACGGATAAACACATAGGAACACAGATAGTTTCAATTCATGTTTGTCCGTGTCTATTTTTATTTTTATGGAAAACTCATTGACCAATGTTGGTTTCAAAGTCTAATTTTATTTTAATTATTTGGAGATAGAAGCCAGGGAAATCTAAGTAGGATACATTCCAGTAGAAAATCAGGCTGAAGAGAAGATTTTCCGAAAAGATTTCACTAAAAACTTTTCAAAATATTTATGAGAAAGAAATCACGATAAAATAATATACAGTGTTCAAAACATTGCGTTTTAAAGCAAACTTAAGTTTAAAAGGAAATATGAATTTACAGTAATTTTGAGTTAAAAAACTTAATTTAAAAAAGACTTAGTTTAAATGATTTTTCAATGCGACTGCCGGGATTCGAACCCGGGTTCTAAGCTTGGGAAGCTCAGGTCATAGCCACTAAACCACAGCCGCATAAGGTTGTAAAGAAGTGCGGTGTATTCTTTTCATGCATCTTTTAGATATTAAAGGTTTCGGTGACGAAGAGATAATGGCGTGGATAACTGTTTTATGTGGGGAAAGAAGAAAAACACAGTTTCTGAAATTTGAGGGCGCAAAGCGATAAAGACCTGGGATCGAATAATAAGTATAGAGAAAAATTTCAAAGCGTTTTTTGGGGAGAGGACAATGGCTCAGTTCATAGAGCTTACGGAGCTTTTTGAAGAACTTGAAAAGATAACATCTCATAAGGAAATCGTCAGGAAAATTGCTAACTTTTTCTAGGAATTGGAAAGAAAGGAAGTTAAGGACAGTGCATACCTTTTTCTCGGGAGCATAGGACCCGCCTTTGAGAGCACGACACTGGGAATAGGAGATAAGCTTGCTTTAAAAGCTATTGCCGTAGCATACGGAGTTTCCAATGAGGAGGTTAAGAAGAGATATTCAAGAACAGGAGACCTTGGGGATGTAGTGTTTGAGTTAAACGGGGGAGAAGGAAAGTCACTGACGATTGATGAAGTATTCGGAAAGCTCAAAGAGATAAAAGAAGCTTCAGGAAAAGGAAGCCAGGAAGAAAAAATCAGGCTGCTTTCCAGTATTCTGCAGCGAGCCAGCCCTGGAGAAGGGAAATACATAATCAGGATTGTATTGGGAAAGCTCAGGCTTGGATTTGGGGACCCGTTTTTGCTTGAGGCATTTTCTATTGCTTTTACAGGGGATAAAAAATATACCGCGAGGATCAAGGAAAGCTACAATGTCTGCACTGATATAGGAGAACTTGCAGAATTTCTTGCAGAATACGGTCCGAGAGCTCTTGGGCGCTTTTCCATAAAACTGGGCCGGCCTGTCAGGTCAATGCTTGCGCAGCGCGCGAAAACTTTCGAAGAGCTTGGAGAAAAAATCTCCGGAAAAAGAGCAGCCGAAGAAAAATATGATGGAGAGAGGGTGCAGATCCATAAAGACGGAAACGAGATTAAAGCCTTTTCTCGAAGGCTTGAAAATATAACTCCCCAGTACCCTGATCTTGTGGAAACGGTCAGGAAAGGAATTCTCGCGGATAAAATCGTACTTGATGGGGAAATCGTTGCGTATGTTGAAGGCAGGAAAGCCGGGGACTCAACTGGAGAATTTTATTCATTCCAGAGACTAATGCAGAGGCGAAGAAAGTATGAGGTTCAAAAATATACTGAAATCTGCCCTGTTGCCGTATTCTTTTTCGATATCCTGTACTTGGAAGGAAATTCATTCCTGAAAGAATCTTACCCGAAAAGAAGAGCTCTCCTTGAAGAACATATAAAGGAATCGAGAATTCTTCGCCTGGCTAGAAGAATTGTTACGGATAATCTTGAAGAAATCGAGGACTTTTTTAACGAGGCTCTGGAAAAGAGGCTTGAAGGAATCATAATCAAATCTATGGATAGCAACTCGGTTTACGAGGCCGGAAAAAGGAGCTGGCTCTGGCTCAAATGGAAAGAAGAATATGCTGAGGGGGTGAGGGAGACCTTTGACCTTTTAGTTGTAGGAAAATATTACGGGCGAGGAAAGAGGAAGGGTTCATTTGGGGCCCTCCTCTGTGCAATTCTTAACGAAGAGAAACAGCGCTTTGAAACTTTTACAAAAGTAGGGACAGGGTTCACAGAAGCGGACGCAAAAGAAATCGACAGCTTGCTTTCAGGGCATATTATCGCTGAAGTCCCAAAAAATTTATTCATAAAACGTAGAACGCTTCCGGATATTTTCGTAGAGCCTGCTTTGGTTATTGAGGTCCTTGGTACGGAAATTACGGAAAGCCCTAGCCATACCGCCGGACAGGGAGACGGAGATACCGGGCTTGCTCTGCGCTTTCCTCGCTTTTTACGCATAAGATACGATAAAGGACCCTATGATGTCACTACAGTTAAAGAAGTGAGAGATTTGAAGGAAGCATAAGCATTTGAAAAGTTGTGCCGAAAGGAGAGAAACAAGTAGAGGAAAAAAGAAGTAGAGGAAGGAAAGGGGAAAATAAAATATAAGGGACAGGGGGAAGCAATTGAGAAATCGCGAGATTGCCGAGTTGTTTTATGAGGCTGCTGATATTCTTGAATACCAGCAGGTTGAGTGGAAACCGCGGGCTTATCGAAAAGCAGCTCAGATGATAGAAAATCTTGGAGAAGACATAGAGAAAACCTATGCCAGAGAAGGGAAAGCCGGGCTGACCGAGATTCCAGGTATTGGGGAATCTATTGCCGACCACATTGCCGAGTATCTGGAAACAGGCAAGGTAGAGAAATTTGAAAAGCTTAAAGAAAAAGCCCCTTCAGGTACTGCGGAGCTGATGGAAATCCGAGGGCTTGGGACAAAGAAAATAAAAAAGTTTTCCGATGCCCTTGGGATAAGGACACTCTCTGATCTTAAAAACGCGATCATAGCCCACAGGCTAAAGAGGCTCGAAGGGTTTGGAGAAAAAAGTGAAAAGAATCTGGCAAGGGCGATTGAGCAGTATGAGAAAAGCCATGCCAGGCTCGCTCTCGGAAAAGCGCTTCCACTCGCAGACGAGGTCATAGCCGCTTTAAAAGCCCAATGTGAGAGTACAGGCTCTAAAGTCGATCTCTCAAAGATAATCTACACAGGCTCGCTTCGCAGATTGAAAGAAACAATCGGGGATATTGACATTCTGGCAGAAGCCGAAAAAGGAGAGGCTTTGAATGTAATGGACTGTTTTGTCTCCCTTCCGGAAGTCGATCAGGTTATCTTAAAAGGCAGCACAAAAAGCAGCGTAATTCTGAGAGAAGGGACAGCTATTGACCTGAGAGTGGTCCCACCTGAAAGTTACGGAGCAACTCTTCAGTATTTTACGGGCTCAAAGGAGCACAATATAGAACTCAGAAATATTGCAATCAAAAATGGTTACAAACTTTCGGAATACGGGCTATATGTAAAAGAATCAGGAAAACCGATTGCAGGCAGCAGCGAAGAAGAAATTTATGAAAAGCTTGACCTTGCTTATATCCCACCCGAACTTAGGGAAAACAGGGGAGAAATTAAAGCCGCTGCAAAAAATGCCCTTCCCAAACTAATAGAAGCAGGCGATCTAAGGGGAGATCTCCATGTGCATACAAACTATAGTGAAGGAAAAGACAGCCTTAAAACCATGATCGGAAAAGCAGAAGCTCTTGGTTATGAGTATATCGCAGTAACCGATCATTCCCGTTCCCAGAAGGTTGCCAATGGTCTGGAAATCGAAAAATTAAAAACCCAATGGGAAGAAATTGAAAAACTCTCAAAAAAATTCAGGATAAAAATTCTCAAAGGATCAGAGATTGAGATCCTGAGAGATGGAAACCTGGACTACCCGGATGAAATTCTTAAAGAACTCGATATTGTGGTAGGATCTGTACATTCCGGTTTTGCATTCCCCGAAAGGAAAATGACCGAAAGGATTGTCACGGCTCTAGAGAACAGATACCTTGACATCCTCGCCCATCCGTCAGGCAGGCTGCTTGGGAAAAGGGAAGCATATGCCGTTAATTTTGAAAAGGTTTTTGAAGCTGCGGCTGCAAACGGAAAAGTAATTGAGATCAACAGCCAGCCTTCAAGGCTTGACCTTAATGACGAGCTTATCCTGCGCGCAAAGACTTTTGGCCTTAAATTCTGTATCTCCACGGACAGCCATGCTGTTTCCGACCTTTCCTCCATGCGGTACGGACTAGGACAGGCACGGCGGGGCTGGCTCGAAAAAGAAGACGTTGTGAACACATGCCCTTACTCCAGACTTAAAGAAGTTTTCAAAAAACTCAAGCGCAAGCGTTGATCCGCAACCGTTGCGCCGGTTGATCACGCCGTTACTAGGGTTTTCGATCAACCCTTTTTTAAAAAGGCTTGCGAAAGACTAATAAAGGAATAAAAGTTCAAATTGATACAAAATCCATTAAACAAAAATCAGTATAAGGTAATAATATGGTTTCAAAGGACCTTCCCTTCACCAAAGAGGACATTCTGGAAATAATAAAAAAGTACCCCACCCCTTTTCATATCTACGATGAAAAAGCCATTCTGGAAAATTCGCGGAAAATGAAAGCAGCCTTCGGGGAAGTTCCCGGCTTTAAAGAGTTCTTTGCCGTAAAAGCCCTTCCAAACCCCTTTATTCTCAAAATACTCAAAGACGAAGGTTTCGGTGCGGATTGCAGTTCTTTGCCCGAGCTAATTCTTGCCGAGAAAGCGGGAATGACCGGGGAAGATATTATGTTTAGCTCAAACGATACTCCCTCTGAAGAGTTCGTAAAGGCAAAGGAGCTTGGAGCATATATAAATCTTGATGACATAAGCCATATTGACTACCTTGAAAAACATGCCGGACTTCCGGAAATTGTCTGCTTCAGGTACAATCCGGGTCCCCTTAAAGGAGGAAACGCTATCATAGGAAAGCCGGAAGATGCAAAGTACGGCTTTACTAGAGACCAGCTTTTTGAAGGCTACCGCATACTCAGGGACAAAGGAATAAAGCGTTTCGGAATGCATACAATGGTGGCCTCGAACGAATTAAATCCTGATTACTTTGTGGAAACCGCAAGAATACTCTTCGAACTCATAGTTGAAATCTCAAAGGAACTCAATATAAGGTTCGAATTTGTGAATCTCGGCGGAGGCATAGGCATCCCCTACAGACCCGATGAGGAACCTGTCTCCTTTGAAGCTGTGGCAAAAGGTACCAAAGAGGCTTACGAAGCCACAATCACGGCTAACGGGCTTTATCCGCTCAAAGTTTTCCTGGAATGTGGCCGTGTAATCACAGGTCCCTATGGCTACCTGATCTCCCAGGTTCGGCATCTCAAACATACCTACAAGGACTATGTCGGGATGGACTCCTGTATGGCCAACCTGATGCGTCCGGGCATTTACGGAGCCTATCACCATATAACCGTGCTTGGAAAGGAAAATGAAGCCCCTGCCCGCAAGTATGATGTAACCGGTTCCCTCTGCGAGAATAATGATAAGTTCGCAATCGACAGGCCTCTTCCTGAAATTGAAATAGGAGATATCCTTGCAATCCACGATACAGGGGCTCACGGGCACGCCATGGGATTCAATTATAACGGAAAACTCCGTTCTTCCGAACTCCTTCTCAGGAAGGACGGAAGCGTTGTGCAGATCAGGAGAGCCGAAACTATTGAGGACTACTTTGCAACCCTGGATTTCGAAGCCCTCAAGGATTTCAGGTGAGAAAATTCTTCAGCGAAAATCGGGAAAATATCTCAAAAAAGATTTACTGAAGAACTGAAGATTTACTGAAGAACTAAAGACAGGTGAGCAGCAGAGGAATTTCATTGCTACATCTCACTGTTGCACCTGAATTAACCTTTTAGTTATACGAAATTTATTATAAAACGAAAAAAATAGGTTTTTATTCCTTAACTTTTCTCTTCGACTTCCGATAAAAAAAGATATTCTTTCCCGTAACGCTCAGCGGGAGCCCCATAGCCACATCCGCATCTATCATTTTGAAGTAGCAGGCCGCTGCGCCTGCGGAATAAAGGATGCAGCTGTCGATACAGAGATCCTTTGCTTTTGCTGCTGCCGAGCCCACTGCAATTCCAAGGTCAAAGTACTTGATCATACATCGGGGGCCAAGAAATTCTTTCTGCACTTTTCCATGCTCAAGCATTTCCTTGCAGGTTCCAAACTCGCAGGCTCCGCAATCCAGATTGCTCACGCCTGAAATCTTCAGCCCGATAAGGGTAATTGCATCAACATTCCTGACATTTCTGGCTTCCCGAAGAAGGAATTTCAGGTCTTTGATTTCGCGTAACTCTCCCATGTATCAGCAAACTATGCTTTTTCTTTCTGAGAAAGGGGTAGGTTATGATGTCGTCAATGCCCTTTCCTTTTGGGGCTATCCGGGCGGCAGTGAGGATTATTTTTGCAGGCAATTTAATGGATTCAAATTCGGGATTCAATTTCATGGCAGAAAGTTGAAATAATGCCGTTTATAACGAATCAGCCGGGGCTATATTGTGATTTTTGCTTTTCGCAAACGTATTTAGATACTGAGGACGATATATTAATGATCAGATATGACTCCCGAGGAAGCCACAAAAAGAAAAGCAGAATGGGTTGCAAAGATGAGGCGCGAAGGTAAAATGAAAGAGGATATGACCGAAGACCACAAAGCCTGCCTTAACGCCCTGCAGAATCCCGTCCGCAGGAACATCCTTAAAGCCCTGTTAGAGCAAAAAAAGTCACTGGAAGAAATTAAAGCCGAACTTAAGCTTACGGATTCCCAGGCAAGTTACAACCTCAATATGCTGGAAAGTACCCTCTGTATTGAAAAAGAGGAGAGCGAAGGAGTTACATATTATGTCCTGACCCCCAGGGGAGAAGGGTATATAGAAAATGTGGAGTTGAAAAAGTAAAAGTACTTAAACTCAGCAGATAAATTTGGCAGATATTCCGAAAATATACATTTTTTACACATTATTTCTCTGGAATCTTAAATCTCTGCAGTTATCCGCTTCAAAAAACAAGGGGAGATTCAGAACCAGGATATTGAGCCTTGGTTGAGTTATCCCAAACGTTAAATATCGACAGGCTTAAACAACCTTAAACGTCTTCATATTTTTTCAGGATATCCTCGAAGGCGTTCGCAACAGCTTCAAGTTTTTCTCTTCCCAGTCCGAAAGTACTGAGTTTGAAATATTTGGTGAGCCCGGATTTTATGCCGTGAACGTTACGTTCTTTGAGTTCCTTATAGAGGAAATATCTTCCGTTCTTGACTTTTTCGGAGATTTCATAGAAGCGTGGAGCTTCGAAGAACATAAGATCATGAGAATGGGGTTTCTGCCCGCGCTGGATAAAGCCCATTTCCTCAAGCCTTGCCGAGAACCAGCGAGCGTTTTCGACCTCCTGATCCCAGTTACGAACACGTTTTACCACATCAGGGAAAGAAGCAATGAGGGTCATAACTGTAGCGCCCCTTGCTGTGCATCCCAGAAGCTCAATTTCTTTTACCTTGCTATGTTTGGATTTTCTGAACACGATAGGAGCGTATTCTTCACTTACCCCGAGCACTCCAACAGGCCCTGACGCAGCCATCGATTTATGCCCGCTGCCTACAATAAAGTCGGCACCTATTTCTTTTGCAGATACCGGCATTCTTCCGACTGCATATGCGCCATTCAGAAGGAGAGGGACATCGTATTCATGGCACACAGATGCTATCTTTCCTGCATCAGGCAGGTTTCCATAGCTTCCATCCGGATATGTTACAAGTGCAAGAGCAGGCGGTTTTCCACTTTCCTTTTGAACCTCTTCGATTGCCGTGGCATATCCTTCAGGATCAAGGTAATAATTTGGGCTGCCTGAATGCGGTGCCGTTTTGATATTCAGGCCTGCTCTCTCGGCTGCAACATATGAAGAGTAATGGGCAAGCCCGTCGAGCACAATCCAGTCGCCTGGCTTTGCAACGGAATGCATAATGGCAAACTTGGACTCACGTGCCCCATTTGTGACCCTTGCCTCATCACACCCGAGGAACTCGGGAAGAGCCTTGTGTACGAAATCATAAATCGGAGGCTTTTTTATCTGATCCAGGACCCCTCCGCAGAAATCACATACTGAATACCCGTCTCCCCATTCTACAAGAGCCTGTTTTGCAGCCTCAGTCAAAAGCCCGCCTGTCTGAAGAGGGTCGATATTTATGCTGCCAAGGGTCTCCCTTTTTATAAAACCGAACTTCTGAAGGGATGAGTCATCAAGATTCATTTTCTTTCATACCTCAATATTAGTTACAGGTTAGTTTATAATTTTTAAGTTGCAGATACAGGATATAGTCCTTTGAACTAAAAGAATCGGTAGATTCTATCCAGTTTAATGCTCTTAGCCTAATTCCGAGTTTAAGATTTTGTATTTATTCTGGGTACGCATAGAATTCATAAAAAAGTATTCCAGAACTCTCTGAGATTTGAAGATAGCAAAGGCTCACCTAAACAACTATCTGGAGCCCCCTATTTGAAGTATTCCGGATTTGCAGGAAAAAGAAAGCAAAACGTCTTTAAAAAGACGTTATGCGACCATTTTTCAGATATTTCAGGCGTTTACTGCTTTGCTAAAAACATCAGTAAATTCGTCGCACTGAGCAATTATTTTCGAAGCAGCATCCTTTAAGACCTCAATAGGGTTCGCACCATCGGTTTTGATGTAAAGGATCGGGTCACTAATACTTACGTATTTCATATCATAAAAGGCAATCTCAACCCTTTCATCTCTAATCAGAAGGTCCTTAAGCATATTGAGAAGGGTATGTGTCTCGCCTTTGAGCTCGACTTCAAGCTCGTTGTCTGTTTTGGAAAGAATGTTCAGTTCCATTGGTGATCACCTGTGAATGGTGAGTAATATAATCTACTGATAATCTACTGTGCAGAAATCTATACCTGCAGGAAGAAAGAAATTACTGGATTCCTTTCCCGTATTCGGTCGAGATTTTGCGAGTTTCAACCATATTGCAGACCGGGCATTTAAGCTTTTTCCCTTCAAGCACGAGTTCTCCTCTGCAATTTGAGCAGTAGGCTTTTACAACTCCGAGGGAATCTTCAGCTGTTGTCAGGCGCGTTCTCTCAGCGTCGACAACTCTGGCCCTGATTATATCAAAGGGTCTGAACTCGTCTGAAAGTCTCTTAACGTAAGAGTCCCGCACATTCGACACATGGACGTCTCCAGACCGTACATTGACAATCTCCCGGTCTTCTTTGCCTTCAATTCCTGCTATTTCCACCATTGCCCCGGATTCGCGCACGTCAGTTATCTTTCCATATACAATATCTCCTACTTTAAGAATATTCGGAGTGAGCGTGCTTGGCCTGACCGAGACCACCCTTGCTTTCCGGTCAATAATTACGTTTCCGGTAGCTGTAGAGTAAATATCTCCGGCAGATACGGTTGTTCCTTCTCCGGGCTTGAACTCCTCTGTAGTTCCAACGAGTTCTCCAGGGATAACAAAACCTCCCTTTTCAAGCTCTTCTTCCGGGGTCTCGGGTTCGTAGGGGATTCTGGACTCAGGCATTTCCGTCCTTTCCCGAGGGCCTTTTTTCGGGTAAGGGAACCTTCTTTTCTTACCCTGGTCTCCCCTGAACTGGTCCTTTGATTGGTCCCTGGGCTGACCTTTAAACTGATCTCTGGGATGTCCCCTGAAATGATCTCTTGATTGGCTTTTATATTGACTGGACTGCTCCCTGGGTTGACTTTTAACCTGCTCCCTGACCTGTTCCCTGGGCTGGGTCTTAAACTGATCTCTCGACTGGCCTTTGAATTGGTCCCTGCTTTCTGAAGTAATTTGAGTTACATTTTCAGCAACCGGCTTTCCTTCGCTCGGGCCAGTCAATTTCTTTCTTGTAGTTTTACTTTTTCGAATTCTAATCATGATCCCTCATTTGGACTATCTTTAGTAGTCGGTATAAATCGTAAGTCACAGTCAATTTCTTTCTTGTAGTTTTACTTTTTCGAATTCTAATCATGATCCCTCATTTGGACTATCTTTAGTAGTCGGTATAAATCG
>Ga0183099_1000866_pt1 | contig 19380 bp, 16 predicted proteins | sample Biomet1_FD_127788 | JGI IMG/M metagenome (GOLD analysis project Ga0183099, IMG submission 127788) | Microbial communities from bioreactor (seeded with anoxic lake sediment) at LBNL, California, USA - Biofuel metagenome 1 | ecosystem: Engineered > Bioreactor > Anaerobic > Unclassified ... | reverse complement strand
AACGGGCCATACACCCCGACAGCAATGAGGATGATCATGCTAAAGCTGATGATCGGATCCGTGACAAAGGCGCCGATGAGAAAGGCCGCCGCGGCCAGAAAAAGCGGATAGGCGCCATGTTTATTGCGCTCGCCGGTTTTCGTGGAGGAACAGCCATTCCAAGCCATAAACAGCAAGGAAAACAGCATCGGTATGACGAGCATCAAGCCAACGGCAAGATTTGACCAGCCGGATATCGCCTTCAGAACCGTAGGCATCCAAAAGTTAAAGCCCCAAAATCCGGTAACCCATAAGAAATAGATCAGGCATAATTTCAAAACTTCCTTGTCAGCAAAAGCCTGCAGAATCGTATATTTTTTTACAGCAGCTTTCGCAGCCACTTCCTCGGCGAAACTATCCATTAAAAACCGCTGTTCGTCGCGCGTCAGCCACTTGCAGTCTTGCGGCCAGTCGCTGAGCCAAAACCAAATCGCCAGACCGAAAAGGATCGGCGGTATGGCTTCAAGAATAAACAAGCTCTGCCAGCCATGCAGGCCAAATACATTTACCCCGATCAGCCAGCCCGCCAGCGGCGAACCGATGATCACCGAAAACTGCATCGAGGTGAGCATCAATGCCAGCGCCTTGGGCCGGTCCGCCGGGACAAAAAAACGCGGTATAATCGAAGCGTACATCACCGGGTAGAGACTAGCCTCTGCGGCCCCGAGCAGAAAACGGACAAGGTAAAATTCCATTTCGCTGTGGACAAAGGCCATCCAGATCGTGACCAGACCCCAAGTGACCATAATCCGTACCAGCCATTTGCGCGGACTGTATTTTTCGGCAATGATTGCGCCGGGAATTTCAAAGAGCACATAGCCGAGAAAGAAAATCCCGGCACCAAACCCGAATACTTCCGGGCCAAACCCCAGATCCAGATTCATCGTCAACGCGGCATAGCCGATATTTACACGGTCGAGAAACGCAATAATCGACGCAATAAAGAGCGGAACGAGCAATTGATAATAGCATTTAACCCTGGAACTTCTGCGAACTTCATCCTTATCCATAAAAACAAAATATCCCCCAGCAATATTTAAACGAGCAGCCTTTACCTGCCAGGCCGATGTGGGCCGGCAAAACGCCCTGCAGCAGACAACGAATCCGGCAAATAAAATCTTCTCGCCTTGACTTATCCAATAAACGGAATCTATCGAATTATACGAATTGTATCAGGTATGTACTTTTATGTCAAGCACATGGACATTTTATGTATTCATAATAAAAACTACTGTCATTATGTAAATTAATATTTTCCGGCCAGTAATAGCCTTACAGCCAACCTTTGTAACGGTATGGATAAGTTTTTCGTAAATTGCGGGAGATTCCCTGCTCCATTTGTTCGAATCGATTTTTTCGAATAAACGTTCAGCATCCCATCCTATGCTTTATTTTAGCCCCGCAATTGACAAGATTCCCTTTTGCTCTTATGCTAAAGGCAAAGGAGCGTGATCTTATGCATATCATCGTCACCATACCCGCCCAGGAAAAGCACAAACAATGGCTGGAAGCAAAAGCCCCCGGGCATGATTTTTTTTATACGCCGGCCAATAAGCTGACTGCGGACATGATCCAAAAGGCCGATATCATCATCGGCAACCCGCCGGCACAATTGCTGGCTCAGGCAGAGCGTTTAAAATGGCTGCAGCTCAACAGTGCCGGCGCAGATGTCTACTGCCAGGACGGCGTCCTTCCCACTGGTGCCAAACTGACCAATGCCACCGGGGCTTATGGACTGGCCCTTTCGGAATACATGCTGGCGGCGCTAATGGCCATGCAGAAAAAGCTGCACCTCTATTACGAAAACCAAAAAGCTTGTGAATGGAAAGATGAAGGGCCCGTCACCGCCATCGCCGGTTCGACAGTCCTGGTGCTCGGCCTCGGCGACATCGGCGGCAGCTTTGCGCGCAAAGTCAAAGCGCTCGGGGCCTATGTCATCGGCATGCGCCGCCGCTCGTCAGCCGTGCCGGATTATGCTGATGAAATGGCTTCCCTGGACGATCTGGACAACTGCCTGTCCCGCGCTGACGTTGTCGCCTGCAGCCTGCCGGGCACAGCCGCCACATTGCATTTAATCGATGCGGCAAGATTTGCCTGCATGAAAAAAGGCGCTTACTTCATCAATGTAGGACGCGGCAGCGCCGTTGTAACCGAAGCGCTCTGCGATGCCGTGGCCAGCGGCCATTTGGCCGGAGCGGCTGTCGATGTCACCGATCCGGAGCCTCTGCCCGCAGATCACCGCATGTGGCAGATTAAAAACCTCTACATCACACCGCACACTTCGGGCCAGTATCATCTGGCGACGACCCTCGATAACATCGTCCAGATCGCCGCTGAAAATCTGGAATCCTTCCTAAAAGGCAGCCCCCTGAAAAACGAAGTCGACTTTTCCACCGGCTACAAAAAATAAAAAAAGCCAACAACTGAGCCCCGCTTCAGTTGTTGGCTTTTTCTTTTGACGCTATAGTACGCCTATGATTTTCTGCAGCAAACAGCCTTTTTTCCTGCCAACCATATGATTGTATAATAGCTGACGCTGGCCGCACAGTTTCAAATATTGTACTCCATGGGCGGCAGAATGCGGCGCAAAAAGCTTCGCGTGCGCTCTTCCTTCGGGCGCAGGAAAATCTCCTCGGGCGGACCCTCCTCGACGATATTGCCATCGGCCATAAAGATCACATGGGAGGCCACATCGGCGGCAAACCGCATCTCATGCGTCACAATGACCATTGTCGTCCCTTCCATGGCCAGTTGTTTAATGATAGCCAGCACTTCGCCGATGAGCTCGGGATCCAATGCCGACGTCGGTTCATCAAATAAAATAACATCCGGCTGCACTGCAATCGCCCGGGCGATGCCGACGCGCTGCTGCTGCCCGCCGGAAAGCTGCGAGGGATAATACGCCTCGCGGTCAGCCAACCCGACCTTTGCCAGCGCCTTTCGGCCGATTTCAATCGCTTGCTGCTTTTCCACGCCGCGGCCGATGGTGAGTCCCGTAGTGACATTTTCCAGCACCGTTTTATTGTGAAACAAATTGTAGTTTTGAAAAACGAATGCCGTTTTCTGCCGGATTTTCCTGACTTCGCTTGCCGAAGCGCCGGCCAGCTGCAGATGGTATTCATCGAATTCCATCTCGCCCTGATCCGCCCGGTCGAGAAAGTTCAGACACCGCAACAGCGTCGTCTTGCCTGAGCCGCTCGGCCCGAGAATGACGACGACATCGCCCTTGTCGACGGTGACGGAAACGCCTTTCAAAACTTCATTCTCGTGATATTTTTTATGGATATTCGTGATTTTCAACATATTTCCACCTACTTTTGCTTGATGAGACGAAATTTCCCGATATGATTTTCCGCAAAATTGAAGAAGAACTGCACGGCCGAGCAGACGATGACATAAGCAACAAAAACGTCCATATAGGCTTCAATGTAATTATAGCCATAGGATGCCGCGACTTTCGCAACCGCCGTCATGTCCTTGACCGTCATCAAAAAGGCCAGCGAAGTTCCCTTGATCAGATTCACCGTGATGTTGCAGATATTCGGCAAAGCCACGACAAGGGCCTGGGGAATGAGGATATGGCGATAGGCTTGCCAGCTCGTCAAGCCAGCGCATAACGAGGCCTCAAGCTGCCCCTTGTCGATACTGCCGAGTGCCGATCGAAACACCTCGCATAACAGGGCCGCCGTATTCAGGGAAAAGACGATATAGGCATAAAGAATCGGATTCCAGTCGAATACGTTGATTTCCCAGCCGAAACCCTTGCAGATGCTGTTGAGAAAGCTCGGCAGAACGCTGTAGATCATGAGGATCTGCAGAACGATCGGCGTACCGCGCACAAAGGTGACATAAGCGCTGATCAGCCTGCGAAGATATTTCCCCGGGCGCAGGCGAACGACGGCCAGATAAAATGCCAGCGGCGTGGCGATAAGTAAAGACACAACTGTGATATTCAGTGTCATGGGCACTGCTGCCAGCACGAGATAAAAGGTCTTTAGTAAAAATTGATAATTGATATCCATCGTCCGCCTCCTAAGCTGCTTTTTTATGCTGCGAAAATGCATGTTCCAGGCGCAAAAATGATTGCTCTACGCCAAGGGTAAGCAGCAGATACATAAAGGCGAGAGCCAAATAGGTTTCAAGCGCAAAAGCGCCGTAATGCTGCGCTATGATCAACTGCCCTTGGCCGATGAGATCGACGAGGCCGATCGTATAGGCAAGTGAGCCCTCTTTCATCAAGTTGATGACCGAATTTCCGAAATTGGGCAGGGCGACAACCGTCGCCTGCGGCATTACGATATGATAAAATGCCTGCCAGGGCGTGAGCCCGATGCTGACGGCCGCTTCATACTGACCGCGGTCAATCGCTTCATAAGCCGAACGCATGACCTCCGATACGGATGCCGCAAACAGCAGCGTAAACGTCACGATGACGAAGAAAATCTTGTCATAGCTGTTGATGTTCACCGCAAATACTTCCAGACAGAATTTCGGCAGCCCATAGAATATGATGAACAGCAAGACGATCGGCGGCGTGCAGCGGATCGTATAGGTGTAGGCATTGGCCAGACTACGCCAGCGCGGCTGCCCGCTGGCCTTTGCCCAGGCCAGCAGAAAACCGAGCAACGAGCCGAAAAATATCGTTCCCGCCACGACCGCCAGAGTCACCCACAAAAACGGCAGCAGATTCGGCAGCACATCGAGGATAAACTGCGGATTAAATGGTCTCATTCCTATCATTCCTCAAAATTTAATCTTTCACATATTGGAAGACGTCTTCCCCGAAATACTTCTGTTCGAGTTCAAGAATTTTGCCGCTTTCTTTAAGCTGTTTATAGGCTTTATCGTAATCATCGGCGAGCTGCTGATCTTTTTTGTTGAACAGCGGATAGGTCGGGATGGCCTTATAACGTATATAGGAAAGCTTATCTGCCAGATTGTGGTAAGCCCCATCGGCTTTTTCGACATTGTTCTTATAACTTAATTCAATATCCAGATAGGCATCGTAACGCCCTTCCAGCACCCAGGTATAGGCATCTGCAATAGTAAAGGCTTCCGAAGATACGAGTTTGATCGGTGCGTCCACATGTGCTTTATTAAAGTTTTCAATGACGGCATACTGGGCATTTTGCGGCGCAATCGGCACTAACTTACCGCTAAACTTCGCAAAGGATTCGATATCCTTGATCTGGTCAGCATTTTCCTTGCGGAAGGCAAAGCCAATGATACTGGCGCCAACCGGTTCCTTCGGAAAAACGAATTTATCCTTGCGCTGGTCCGTATACCAGGCGCCCTTGATGCCGACATTGTATTTGCCGGATTCGACGCCAATCAGCAGATCGTCATCGGAAGTCGGCACAAATTCAAACGTATACTGCGGCAAAAGCTTGGCAACCTCTTTGATCACCTGCACCTCAAACCCATCGGATTCCCCCTTTTCATTCACGAAATCATAGGGCACATAGGTCTGCGTATGGGCGACGCGGACGATTTTTTCGCCCGGACTGCTGCTGTCATTGCCTTTAGCAGCCTTCTCCCCGCCGCAGCCGACAAGGCCCAGGGCGAGAAGTGCCGTAAATAAAATACCGAAAACTTTTTTTGCTTTTATCAAAGTCATACTGTTTCACTCCTTATTGTTGTCTGCGGTTTTTTGCCAAGCCTTGCTATGATCAAAAGCGTTTGGCTGCCTGGCGCACCCATTCCAGATGCTTTAGATCGATATCACTCGGCACCGTGCAATCGGCTCCCAAAATCACGCCTGTAGATCCAGCATTTTGCAAAATCTTCACTGTAGCTGCAGTGATTTCCGCCTCCGTGCCGGTATACAGCAGATCTTCCTGCGTATTGCCAAAACCGCCGATAACCGCTTTGCCGCCAAATATCTTTTTGCCAGCCTCAAGCGCAATGTCTTCCACCGTAACCGCCCAGTTATAGGCTTTGGCCGGATAAGTCGCATACCAATTGAGGTCATTGTGATGGCCCTCATAGCCGCAGATGTGGAGAATATTATTATCGCTTGCCGCATTGGCTGCTGCCAAAACCTGCTTTTCTCCCGGCTCGAAGACATCCCGGTATACTTCCTGGGTAATCCCGCTGTCAGCGATATTTTGGACACTCAGATAGATGCCCGTCGCGCCAGCTTCTTTGATAATCCGCTCGGCTAAAGCGGCCAAGTCTTCTGCCAAAACGGCAAGGCCCGCTTTCAATGCTTCTTTGTCCTCTGCAATAAAATCGCTAAAGCTGTTCTTTTGGTAAATCGGCAATGACCATTCCAAATAGCGGGCCGGGGCAAATACATTATAGAAGGTCAGCACTTCATCACCAAAATTTTTCTGCAGCTGTTTTACGAGTTCGACCTGTTTTTCGATCCAAGGGTGATGCGGCCCGAGCGGGCGGATATTCTTAAAATCTGCCGCTGATTTTATCTTTTGCAAAGTCTCATTCGGATAGAGGAAATACCCGTCGCTCATGAGTTTTACAAAATCCGGCTGGAATTTTTCATAGAAAGCGCGATGGCCGGCGATATTCGCGGCGGCAATATCGGCTTTGCCAAGCGCATCCGCCTGTTCCGGCTGTGCCAGATAATGAAACCAAAAGCCCACAGGAACACGATCCACCTGTTCATTATTTAGTGCTGCTTGTACCAATTCTTTTTTTGTCTGTGTCATATATAATCTCCTCCGTTTTCTTTGGCAAATAGCCCATTTAAAATCCCCAACCTAACATCTTTATGAAAAATGTTAAAAAGAAGGCAGAAAAACAGAAGCTATCTGTTTTTCTGCCTTCAGTTTTTCTGATCAGCAAAAGTATCGCTCAATGAATTTAATATTTTCATATATGATTAGTATGTTTATGATTATAGTTTAACTTTTTCTGTTTGTCAACCCATCTTTTTAATGGTATTGCAACACAATACATAAGCATCACGCCATTCCTGGTACATCATATATAAAATATATTATTTAGGGGCTAGTAATTTTATTCTGTTTATTGTAAAATCATAACATAAGGGCATTGTTATAATAGCCTTCGGCTATCATTATTTGTTTTCAGGCAATTGTCCGAAAAAGCTCGCAAGCTAAAAGGGTCCCTCAGCTAAATTAATCATATGATGGCTGTTTCCCTCAGAAAGTGTTGTCAGCTACTACTTTACTATCAGGGAGGAACAACGATGAAAAAACCACTGTATAAAATTCTTTATGTCCAGGTATTGTTTGCTATTGCCCTGGGGGTTCTGCTGGGACATTTTTATCCTTCAGCTGCCGTCAGCATGAAGCCGCTGGGCGACGGATTCATCAAACTGATCAAGATGATCATCGCCCCCATCATCTTCTGTACCGTAGTTCTGGGAATTGCCGGCATGAAAGACATGAACAAGGTAGGCCGGGTGGGTGGAAAAACGCTGCTCTATTTTGAAATCGTTTCTACTTTTGCTCTATTCATCGGGCTGCTCATCGTCAATTTGGTACAGCCGGGAGCCGGCATGAATGTTGACGTCACCGCCTTGGATTCCTCGGCGATTGCAACCTATGCCACCAAAGCCCAATCACAGGGTACCGTTGATTTTCTGATGAATATCATACCCAACAGCGTCGTCGACGCCTTTGCCAAAGGCGATATTCTGCAAGTCCTGCTCTTTTCCATTATTTTCGGCAGTGCCCTGTCGTTTTTGGGGGAACGGGTTCGTCCGACCGTTGCCATCATCGAGAATATTTCCCTGGCTTTATTCCGCGTCGTAGCCATCATCATGAAAGCTGCTCCCGTGGGAGCTTTCGGGGCGATTGCCTTCACCATCGGTAAATACGGTTTGGCATCCTTGCTGCCGCTGGCAAAACTTATGGGCAGTTTCTATCTGACCTGTTTCCTGTTTGTTTTTCTGGTGCTCGGAACGATCGCCCGCATCACGGGCTTCAGCATTGTAAAATTCATCGGCTATATCAAAGAAGAACTGCTCATTGTTTTGGGAACTTCCTCCTCGGAGACCGTATTGCCCCGAATGATGGATAAGATGGAAAAACTCGGCTGTTCCAAATCCGTAGTTGGCCTGGTAATTCCGACCGGTTATTCTTTCAACCTCGATGGAACCTCCATCTATCTGACCATGGCCGCTGTCTTTGTGGCGCAGGCTACCAACACCGATCTGACCTTAATGGAACAGCTCACCATGTTGGCTGTATTGATGATCACCTCCAAGGGAGCCGCAGCAGTAACCGGCGGCGGATTCATTACGCTGGCTGCAACCTTATCGGTTATCCCCACGGTACCCGTGGCCGGGCTGGCACTGATTTTAGGCATTGATCGCTTTATGTCCGAAGCCAGAGCCCTGACCAACTTGATCGGCAACGGCGTAGCCGCCGTGGTAATTTCCCGCACGGAAAAAGAGCTGGATGATGAACAGCTCCACCGTGTTCTCGCCGGCACGGATGACCCTGCCGCCATCAAAGAATTCAGCCAGTAAAACTCAAAAACAACGGCAAAAAAAAATAGATCTGCGGCATAGGCAACTGCACCGCAGATCTATTTTTTCATGTATTTCATTTTCCCATCAAACAATTCTTTCAATATTCACCACTTTGGGTTCGGCTTCCGCCGGGACTGCCACCATGTATATTTTTACGAAGCCTTCCGTCCGGTCATAATCCAACATGGTCGATTTCGCCAAAAATACATACTCTGCTTTGGCTGCTGTGATTTGTGAAGCACTGGCGATCGGATCGTATCGACAGCCTACCCATTTGCGCAAAACAGTTTCAAAGAGCCTCTGGCTTACGTCGCTCACCGCGGCTTGTATATCCCATTTCCCCTGCATAGAATCTTCCTCCTGTTTCGTGCGTTTGACATGCAGCGGTATATTCTCCCGCAAATTTTAGCGAACAAAGACAAAAAAGCTGCCCCAGCTCATTCCCTAGCGCAGCCTTTTGTCTTTGTTCGCTTGCTCTGTTTTTATTTATTCGATATCAATTTTCCGTACAGGATCTGCCACTTCCGCCGGCAGGGCTTTCTGTAAGGCAATCTTCAAAATTCCATCTTTGAACTCCGCCTTAATATTATCCTCATCGACATCATCGATATAAAAAGAACGTTCGACTTTGCCGCTATGGCGTTCACGGCAGATGTATTTTTCGCCATCTTTTGTTTCATGCTCCTCTTCGTGCACAGCTGCTATCGTGAGATATTTTTCATCATAGACCACGCTGATTTCTTCCTTGGCAAAACCCGGCAAATCGGCCGTTACTTCATACGCATCTTTTGTGTCTTTTACATCAACTTTAAAAGGTGACAGTGCGGCGCTGACTTTATGCAGCGGGATCAATGGCTGATCAAACACCGATTCCATCAGACGATCCCAGGGATCTCTCCCTTTAGCCAGCTTGCCGCCAAACTTGAAAGGTACCATACCAAACATAATATATCCCCCTTTTATGATAAAATGTTGAGTTGCTACCTTTATTATACAATAAATTTCAGAAAATTCAATGTATAATATTGTTAGATCAAAAAAACAGCGGCTTTATTTCTCCGGCGGCAGCTGCATGCCAATCTTTACCAATTGGCAGAGCCTGCTGGCTCCCTGTTCGATAAACACGGCAGCATTCGTCATGCATTCTTCCAAGGACACGGGCCCGGGAATCACCGTTGCTACCGCGTCGATTCCCTCGCGGCAGACAGCTTCATAGCCCTGTCCCAATCCACCGGACAGGCAGATTGTCGGCACATGATATTTTTTAGCTACTTTGGCTACGCCCACGGGAGCTTTGCCAAAGGACGTCTGAAAATCCGTGCGCCCCTCACCGGTGATTACCAGCTGTGCCTTTTGAACCAGTTGATCAAATCCCGTTGTTTCCAGAACAATCTCCACACCCGGCTTGAGTCTGGCATTGGTGAAAAACAGCAGGCCGGCACCCAGGCCGCCAGCTGCACCGGCTCCAGGCTGGTCAGCAACATCTTTGCCGGTAGCCCGCTTGGCAATTTCCGCAAAATTATAAAGGCCCGCATCAAGTTCCGCTGCCATTTCCGGGGTAACTCCTTTTTGCGGGCCGTATACCGCCGTCGCTCCCTGCGGCCCGCACAGGGGATTATCCACGTCACAGGCCACCATAATATCGGCTTCGGCCAAGCGGGAATCCACACGGTTAAAATCAATGCGCGCGAGATGCCGCAAGGCCGCGCCCCCATAGGAAAGCTCCAATCCCTTGGCATCAAGAAATTTTATGCCCAGCGCCTGCGCCATGCCAACGCCGCCATCATTGGTAGCGCTGCCGCCAATGCCGATGATGATCTTGCGCAGTCCCCGATCCAAAGCAGCCTTGATGAGCTCACCGGTGCCATACGTAGTCGCCAAACGCGGATCTTTTTCCCCCTGCGGCACGAGCGGCAGCCCCGAAGCTGCCGCCATCTCAATCACTGCGGTCTCACCATCGCCCAATATCCCCCAGTAAGATTTTATCCTTTCATGCATCGGCCCCGTTACCTCCGCCGCGATTATTTCCCCCTTGGTCGCCATGACCAAAGCTTCTACCGTGCCTTCGCCGCCATCGGCTATAGGCACCTTGTGTATCTCAGCTTCAGGAAACACCTGGGCAATTCCCTTCTCCATGGCATTGGCAACCCCCAGTGCCGATAAACTTCCTTTAAAAGAATCCGGCGCAACTACAATATACATAAAAAAACCTCCCCATTGATATACTATGCCAGCACAAATCGCCCTGTCCTACTTCTATTATATAATAAAAGTTATCTTTGCCCGGCTAAATCATACATTTTTTACAAAACACGATGAATAATCCCTGCCTATCCTATATACTAAATATAGCTGATTCTTATACGGGAAGTGAAAATTATGATTCTTCTAAGCGACTTAGCCCAGCAAATCGTCGACAAAATCATGAGCAGTACGAAGCAAAATATCAACATCATGGACAGCCGGGGCATCATCGTCGGCTCCGGCGACAAAAGCCGGATCAACACCTTTCATAAGGGTGCCTTCGATGCCATCAGCCGTGGCCAAACAGTCGAAATCCAGCAGGCAGATCTGGCACTATACCCTGGCGCCCGCCCCGGCCTCAACATGCCGATTGTCATCGGCGACCACATCATCGGCGTCGTCGGCATATCCGGCAGCCCGGATGATGTAAGGGACACAGCCAAAATGGTCAAAATGGTAGCCGAAATAATTTTGGAACGGGAAATGCTGCGCGAAGAAGTCCACTCGCAGGCACAGTTACAGGAACAGTTTGCCATGCTGCTGTTGTCCGACCGTGCCGGCACGAATTACAACAAACTTTTTCATACCGCGAAACTGCTCAAATACAAGCTCGAATTGCCGCGGACTGTATTGGTCGCCAATCTCGAAACCTTCTTTGGGGAAGCTTTTCAGCACTTCGGCCTGAACAACTTCGTTGCCGCCAGAGCCAGAGAAAATATGCTGCAGCTCTTAGCCGAAGAACCGCTTGTAACAGCGCAGGATCTGCTGGCCTTCAAGGAAAACCAGCTTATCCTCCTAAAACACTTCCCCGCCGGCATGGCCGAAAGCAAACAGATCGCTTGGGCTCAAAAACTTTATCAAAAAATTTATGACAACCACAGCCAAATATCGTTTCACATCGGTTTGGGCAGTCTGGCACCGGCATATACGGATTTATATCAGTCTTACCAGGAAGCATTGTTTGCGCTCAAGCACAGTACTGCCGCGGTGCCATTGGCCGCAATATATGATTTTGATATTTTAACCGCCTATCTGACCGCAAAAATCCGCCGGCATGATTTTTGTCAGCCGCTGGCTGCGATTAAGGCCCGACTGCCCAGCGACTTTTCCCGAAAGTACGACATGAAAAACACCATCATCTGCCTTTTGCATAACCACTTAAATATTGCCAACACGGCAAAAGCTTTATTCATCCACCGCAACACCCTGTTATTTCGCCTGGAAAAGTTCAGGGAAGCAACCGCGCTGGATCCCTCGCATGATTTAAATCATGCCATCTTGTGCAAAATAATTTTTGCTGATTGATATTCAAAAGAGGAAGTATCTCCCCGGCAGGAGATTGCTTCCTCTTTTGTCTTTCAACCGACTACGGTACTGAGCACCATAACGCCAGCCAGCCCGATTACCGCGGCAACTACCGTTCCCAGTGTATAGGTTCGGAACATATCCGGCAGCGACATGCCGAAGTATTCTTTAACAATCCAGAAACCCGAATCACTGACATGCGAAAACCCGATGGCGCCGGCACCAATCGCAATGGCAATATAGGCAGGATCCAGGCCAGGATTCGCCTCCAACACCGGCATAACGATGCCGGCCGCGGTCATCATGGCAACCGTAGCTGAGCCGACCGAAAAGCGCATGATAATCGCGACGACCCAGGCCATGATCAGCGGGCTCATCTGCAGGCTTGTCAGGACTTTGGCAATTTCCTTGCCGAGTCCGCTGTCCATGAGCATTTGGTTGAATGCCCCGCCGCCGCCGATTACCAGTAATATCGTAGCTACCGGGGCAAAAGACTGCTCCGTAAAACCAGTCAGCTGTTTCATGCTGAAGCCGCGCGCAAAGCCCAGCGTATAGTAGGCAACGAAAACAGAAAGCAGCATTGCCGTAATCGGATTGCCGACAAAACTGACGATCGGCATAAGCGCCGCATCTTTGGGTACGGTCAGTTCGATCAGTGTCTTCGACACCATGACGACCAACGGCAATAAAATGGTGATCAACGTCAGACCGAACGGCGGCAGTTTTTCGTCCGGCGTGCGTTCGGTTTTAACACTGCCCGTAGGCGGCTTGATCTCAATTTTTTTACTGCAAAAATGATTGATAAAAATCGGCCCGGCGATTGCCGCTGCCGGCAAACCGACCAATAAACCGTACAGGATGACTTTGCCGACATCAGCATGCAGCGACAAGGCAATGGCCATAGCTGCCGGATGCGGCGGCACCATGCAGTGAACGGTCATCAGCGTCACCGCCACCGGAACACCAATCGCCACAAGCGACAGACCTGTCTCCATGGCTACACTGAACATGAGCGGCAATAAAATTACAAAACCTACCTGAAAGAACACTGGAATCCCCGCGATAAAGGCAACAATGATCATGGCCCACTGCGCATTCTTTTCGCCGAGCACCCGGATCATCGTCCGGGCCAGCCGTTCGGCCCCGCCCGATACTTCAAGCATTTTCCCCAAAATGGTTCCGAGGCCGAGAATCGTCGCCAAAAAACCTAACGTCCCTCCCATACCGGCTTGAATCGATGCTGCAATTTTTTCTAGCGGCATCCCTGTCCCAAAACCGACAAACATACAGGAGATAATCAATGCTAAAAACGCATGTAAATGTACTTTCATGATCAAAAATACAATCAGACCAATGGCGAAAAGTAAGACCAGTAATAATTCTGTGCTAGTTTCCATAATACCCTCCTTAAATAATGCCAAATACGTTAAAATCCCTCCGCCTGTTTTAAAGCTTTCCTCTCTTTCCCATACAGCAGGCAATCCATATGCAATATTTTGAATTTTTCCATCCTTCTGCTTATTATTATAGTAATCTTCTGATAAGTAAGCAATGGTTGCATCTTACGACAGTTTTCCCGTTCAGCTGGCAGCCATTGTATAGTTTAGCCAATCACAAATTCCGCGCAGCTCTTGTTTTGGGCTAGTCATAAAAAAGCGCCTGCACCGAAGTGCAGACGCTTTAGGCTCTTATTCGTTTTCGCCCGGATCAATGTGAATATTCACCCGGGTATTTATAAATTTTTCATTCATGCCTTTTTTCAAGCAGCCAACAATATCATGGGCCTCTTTGACCGTGAGCTCCGGATTCAGCGTAATATGAAAATCAATATGCCGTTTATTTCCGGATTTTCTGGTTTTCAGCTTATGGTAGTCCAGCAATTGTTGATCGTATTCCTGCATAACGCAACGGATTACCTGATCTATTTTTTGTTCTTCTTCGTCGGTCAGCCTGACATCGATCAAATGGGCCATAGCATTTTTGCAGAGCTCCCAGGCTTCCTTGATAATCAGCAAGGCTACTGCTATGGCAACAATCGAATCCAGCATCATAAAACCCGTCAGCTTGATCAGCAATATCCCCAGACCTACCCCCACCGAGGTATAGACATCCGTCTGTAAATGCAGCGCATCGGCTTCCAAAGCCATGGATTCTTCTTCCTTGGAAATTTTATACAGTTTTCTGGATACGAGCAGATTGATCCCTGCGGATACGAGCATCACCGCCACGGCAACAAAAGCATATTCGATTTCGACAGGTTCCAGCAGTTTTTTTGCCGCTTCAAAAATAATCATTCCCGCGGCTGCAAAAATCAGTAAGCCTTCCACCGCGCCGGATATATTTTCGATTTTCCCGTGTCCATAAGGATGTTCCTTATCTGCCGGTTTCCCTGAACTCACGACGGACAAAAACGCAATGACAGATGCGACAAGATCCATTGCCGAATGAATCGCCTCAGAGATAATACTGACCGAACCGCTCAGAATACCGGCGATCACCTTAAAAATAATCAGCATTGTATTCGAAAAAATCGACAACAAAGCAAATTTGCTTTTCCTGTCCAATGTATGCATAAAAACATTCCCCTTTTTCTCCTATGTTGTTTTCTTCATTATCCGGCAAAACCAACCGTATATATGTCGAATATCACTATTATATACGATGAACTGCACTGCTTGCCATAAATTAATTTCCATCATACGATCAAAATCAGTAAATCCATATATATCAGCCAACGCGTTTCCTAAATTTAACGAGTTCATACCAAAGCACAGCTGACCCAGCCAGCCCGGCGGCTGACAAGAGCTGCCCCAAGGACAAGGGCGCCAGCTTTAAAAATGTATGCAGTGGTGTATACAGCATAATTCCCAAAACGGCCAAAGTGCCGAAGGCAGCAAACCGCATCACCTTGTCGTGCATAAGGCTTGTCATCGACTGCAGGACCGGTTCCGTAGCTGAAGTATTCACTTGCACCAACAGGATATTGGCCAGCAGCATGATCGAAAGCCCCATTGTTCTGGCGGTCGGCGCATCGGACGGGTACAAATTCAAGAACAAAAGGTACGTGCCAAAGGATGCCGCAAAGATCGCCAAGCCTTGCAAAATGCTTTTACAAAGGCTGGCAAGCGGCAGCAAACTGGCCTGCGTATCACGGGGCGGACGCTCCATAATGTCGGCTTCCGCCGGCTGACGCTCCAGTACAATGGAGCAGGTCGGATCGATTACCAATTCAAGCAGTACAACATGGATAGGAAAAAGCAACAAATCTGCCGGGCTAATAGCTAATATAGGTGCCAGCAGAGCCGCCAGCGCAATGGGAATATGAATCGTAAATACGTAGCCCACGGCTTTTTTAATATTGTCATAAATTCTTCGGCCATCCTTGATGGTATCGACAATGGTCGAAAAGTTATCATCGAGCAGAACCAAGTCCGCTGCCTCGCGGGAAACCTCCGAGCCGCGTTTGCCCATGGCAATCCCAATATCTGCGTATTTTAAAGCCGGTGCATCGTTGACACCATCCCCTGTCATGGCTACAATTTCGCCATTCGCCTTAAAGGCCTGAACAATTCGCATTTTATGGGCGGGGATAACCCGGGAAAAAATGCGGACCACCTTCACTTTTTCCCGGAGTTCACTGTCTTCCATTTCATCAATTGCGTCACCTGTGATAATCGCAGCACTGCCTGGCATGCCGATTTTTTCAGCAATCGCACGGGCGGTGATTCCGTTATCGCCGGTAATCATGACCACGCGAATCCCCGCTTTAACGCAAGTTGCAATATCCTGTTTTACCGAGGCCCGCGGCGGATCCGCTAAACCGACCAGTCCGCAAAATTCCAGCTGACAGGCCCCAAGCTCTGCCGGAACAGCGTTTTCCTCCGGCAGAACCATCCTTCCCACGGCAATAACCCGCAGCCCCTGGCTCGACATTTCTTTGCTTTTATTTTCTGCCAGTCTTTGCTCCGCAGCTGTCATTTTGCAGATGGTCAGAATCCGCTCCGGCGATCCCTTGGCGGCAACGATGATTTGATCGCCCTTTTGCCAAACATGTCCCATCATTTTCGCTTCATCCGTAAAAGGGTACTCTTTGATGAGCTTGCCGCCAAAAAGGATATCCCGGGTAATTCCCTGTGCCTCGCAGTGTGCGACCATCGCTTTTTCCATAGGGTCATAGGCATCCGGCTCACAGCCCATGCCCATAATCTGCTGCAAAATTTTTATATCACCACGCAAACTCCAGCTTGCTTCAACCTGCATTTCATTGCAGGTGATGGTTCCTGTTTTATCCACACAAAGAACGGAAACAGCGCCCAGCGTTTCCACCGCGGCCAGCTTTCTGACCAAGGATTGTTTTTGTCCAAGCCGCCATGCTCCCATCGATAAGAACACGGTTAAAATAACCGGAAATTCTTCAGGAATCATCGCCATCGCCAAGGTAATCCCCGCTAAAATACTTTCAATGATTCGATCCGAAAAAGCGTGATCCGGCAAATTAAAATAGGTCACGATGGCAATGAGCATAAACAAGGCAACGGCAATGCCGGCACATACTTTGACGAGTTTGCCGGTTTGCCTTTGCAGCGGTGTTAAATCATGCGGCGCAGACGTAACAGCTTTGCCTATTTTTCCATACTCGGTAACTGCGCCGATTTTATCCACTAAAATTGTGCCCCTGCCTTGTGTGACAAGCGTACCGGCATAACAATAATCGCGCCGCCAATGCGTCTGGCTGTCAGTGCTGCTTCCCTCTGTAATTTTCCAAACCCCTTCCGCTTCGCCGGTAAGTGATGACTCGTCCACCCGCAAAGTACTTGCTTCCAAAACGGAGCCATCGGCAGGAATTTTGCTCCCTTCTGCAAGAAAAAGGACATCGCCCGGCACCAATTCTGAACTGTCAATCACCTGTCTGCGGCCATCACGCCGCACCTCAATCCGCGGTGCCGACAAATCCTTTAAGGCCTTTAATGTTTTATCCGTCTTGCGCTCCTGTATCGTTTCAATGCTGATGATGCCAACGACAAATACCAGCATAATCGCACCGTCTTTAGGCTCCCCCAGAATAAAATAAATCAGCGATGCCACCAGCAGCAATAAAAACATGGGCTCATGGACAACATGCAAAATCTTGTGAAAAATCGTTTCCTTTTTTTGCTGCACAAGCTCGTTTTTTCCCCATTTCGCCTGCAGCGCCTGAACCTGTAAAGTACTGAGTCCCTGCTGCGAATCCTCTTTTCGCTCAAGCATAGCCGCCGCCTCCTGTCCTTTGTATTTCACTGCGTTGACTTTGCTTCCCGGCTTACTTACCAAACTCGAAATGCCGGTCGCCAATACGGTTAAGCTCTCTCAGATAATAAACTGAATTTTTCATTATTTATGTACTTACTTCGACAAGGCAGGACAATCCCCTTTTCGCTGGCGCTAAAAGCTGCCCGGCAGCGGGACGAAAAGCAGCAAAGTCCGCTTACACTCCGTTGCCGGACGCCCTGGAATTTCCAGGAATTTTTGCTTGCCCCTATTTTTATTTCCGTGGAAAATATGGTATAGTTGTATGTAATGTGACAACAAACCGAAGAAAGCAGTATACTTGTTTAGGAGGAGCGAACATATGCAATTTTCAAAGAGAATACAACTGTTTGGCGAAGGGATTTTTTCCAAACTAGCAGAAATCAAGAAAGAAAAATTACGAAACGGCGAGACGATTATCGATTTGAGCATTGGCACTCCCAATATCCCGCCGGCAAAACATATACGGGAAGCTCTCTGTGCCGCAGCCGCAGATGAAAACAACTACATTTATGCTCTCAGCGATCAAAATGAGCTATTAGCTGCGGTGAGCCTCTGGTACAAAAACAGATACGGTGTCTCTTTAAATCCCCAAACAGAAATCTGCTCCCTCTTGGGTTCACAGGAGGGTTTGGCACATATATCGCTGAGCATCGTTAACGAAGGCGATTTGGTTCTCGTCCCCGATCCCTGCTATCCGGTCTTTGCCAACGGCCCGCTGCTCGCCGGGGCTCAGCTCTATTATATGCCGCAGAAAAAAGACCATGCTTATGTAATCCAGTTGCAGGATATTCCGGAAGCTGTAGCCAAAAAAGCCAAATTCATGCTCGTATCATATCCGAACAATCCGACAACAGCCATGGCTCCAGCTTCCTTCTATGCGGAGCTCATCGCCTTTGCCAAAAAATACGACATCATCGTTCTGCATGACAACGCCTACAGCGATCTGGTATACGACGGCAAACACGGCGGCAGTTTCTTAAGCTTCCCCGGCGCCCGCGACGTCGGCGTTGAATTCAATTCCCTCTCGAAAACCTACGGTTTGGCAGGCGCCCGGATCGGCTTTTGCCTTGGCAATCCTGCCGTCGTCGGCGCGCTGAAAACCTTAAAATCCAACATGGATTACGGCATGTTCCTGCCGATTCAAAAAGCAGCCATTGCCGCTATTAGCGGTAACCAAGCCTGTGTGGCCGAAACCCGGGCCGCCTATGAACGGCGGCGGAATATTCTCTGCGATGGCTTTAACGCCATTGGCTGGAATATGGCAAAACCGGAGGCGACGATGTTCGTCTGGGCCTCCATTCCGCCGCATTATGCGACCGCAGAAGAATTCACCATGGATCTGCTGGAAAAAGCAGGGGTGCTGGTGACGCCCGGCAGCGCCTTTGGCCCATCCGGCGAAGGCTATGTGCGACTGGCTCTGGTGCAGGATGAAGCCGCCATCCGTCAGGCCATTGCTGCCACCGCTCAAAGCGGTATTTTACAAAAATAAGAAAAAAACCGCTAAGATCGGGTGCACCTGATCTTAGCGGTTTTTTTGCCAACTTGTATAAACGCTATTTTCTCTCTTGAACGCTGAGAATCCCACTGTTAAACACCTTGGTTGCTACGGCCTTGCATTTCGGGCAAAAAACTTCTTCGCTTTCCCTGGCCTCTGGCTTCGAATCCTTTTTGTTAATTTCCAGATGAGCTCCACAATTTGGACAAGTTACATAAAACATATTTATCCCTCCATGTAGCAATACTATTCTTCTCTAAAAATATTCTTCTGCATCCATAACTTTAATGGCAAATTTATCATATACGCCAAGAGTAGGAGGTAACAAATTAACTCCTTTATCTTCCGGTTGTGCAACGTAGTTAAATCTGGCATAATCCATTATGGAAGGAGTTGTACCGTTCTTTTTTGTAAAGTCAGCACTTCTCAATGATTCTGTATCGTATGCAAAAGAAGCTCTGAAATTATGAGTCAAACCAAGACAATGTCCAACTTCATGAGCAGCCGAGTATCGGATAAGCTTTTCCATAGTCTGATCATCAAGTAA
>Ga0183099_1000865_pt1 | contig 19380 bp, 20 predicted proteins | sample Biomet1_FD_127788 | JGI IMG/M metagenome (GOLD analysis project Ga0183099, IMG submission 127788) | Microbial communities from bioreactor (seeded with anoxic lake sediment) at LBNL, California, USA - Biofuel metagenome 1 | ecosystem: Engineered > Bioreactor > Anaerobic > Unclassified ... | reverse complement strand
CGGTTCGGCGAGCTTGGCTATCAGGCTGAGCGCGCCGTCGCCGCCGATCTGTTCCCGGGCACTTGCCACGTGGAGTGTGTTGTCTTGATGTCAAGGGTTGAGAAATAGAAGGGCTTAAAACGCCCATAAACAAAGGGTTTCTGAGCATTGAACTATTCTCGCGGCTGTGCTGCTTGAGGTTACAATGCTAGGAAACCCTTATTTTTGTAGTTTGAGGTAACATATCAACTGCTCTAAAAGTAATAGGGTTGAGTTGACAGCTTAGATAACGCCTATTTTTATTAGGGGTTGAAGAGACAGTAGCTTATGCCACGGATGCCGCCATCAATCATGGTAAGGAGTGGCACGGGTTTAAGGTAGTCGAGGGTCGATCTGTACGCAAATATAAGGATGAAGATGCTGTTGCAGAAACAGCCAAGGCAAACGGCTACAAGGATATCTTCCGTCAGAGCCTCATTACCCTCACGGAAATGCAGAAGCTGATGGGCAAGACAAAATTCCAGGAAATTCTCGGTAACCTCATTTATAAACCATCGGGCAAGCCGACTCTGGTTCCAACATCGGATAAGCGTCCGGCTATGAATGTATCAAACGTATATAACGAATTTAACGAAATATTGGAGGAAAAAGATTATGAATAATCAGAACAGCACTAAGGTAATTACAAGCGTAAACACCCGTCTTAGTTACTTCCACGGTTGGGAACCGGTATCCATCAATGGTGGAGCGGAAAAGTACAGTGTATCAGTACTGATTCCTAAGACTGATACGAATACCATTAATGCAATCAACGCTGCAATAGATGCAGCTATCGAAGAAGGTATTGCAAAGTTTGGCGGCAAGAAACCGAATAAGACTGCCATCAAGATTCCACTTCGTGATGGTGATGTAGAACGTGACGATGAGGCTTACAAGGGGCATTATTTTGTAAATGCCAACAGCAATACTGCACCTCAGATCGTAGACAAAGCAGTCAGACCTATCCTTGACCGTAACGAAGTATACAGCGGTTGCTATGCAAGAGTATCCTTAAACTTCTATGCTTTTAACTCTAATGGCAACAAAGGCGTAGCCTGCGGACTTGGCAATATCCAGAAGATTAAGGATGGCGAGTCTTTGGGTAACAGAACCAATGCTGCAGATGATTTCAACACTGTTGCAGATGATGATTTCTTGGCATAACAGTAGAATAACTAATCAGGCGAGGTGGCGGAGGATGTACTTCTGCCACCTTGTTTGCATTGGAAAGGATGGTATTTAATATATGAAATCTATTTCTATTGATATAGAAACATTTTCAAGTGAAAATCTTCAGAAGTCTGGGGTTTACCGTTATGCTGAAAGCCGTGATTTTGAAATTTCGTTATTTGGCTATTCGGTGGATGGTGGCGAAGTGCAGGTGGTTGACCTTGCCTGTGGAGAGGAAGTCCCGGGTGAAATTATCGATGCTCTTATGGACGATTCTATAACAAAATGGGCCTTCAATGCAATGTTTGAACGTGTTTGTTTATCAAAATGGCTTAACCTTCCTCTTGGAGAATATCTTGACCCCGCATCATGGAAGTGTTCAATGATATGGTCCGCATATATGGGACTTCCTCTTTCCCTTGAGGGAGTCGGTACTGTTTTAGGATTGGAAAAACAAAAGTTAACGGGGGGCAAAGACCTCATCAGATATTTCTGTACACCTTGTTCTCCTACAAAATCAAACGGAGGTCGTATTCGTAATCTGCCAGAAAACGATACAGATAAATGGGAGCGTTTCAAAGCATATAACCTTCGCGATGTGGAAACCGAGATGTCGATAAAGCGGAGACTGAGCAAATTCCCTATGCCGGAGAATGTCTGGGAGGAGTATCGTCTCGACCAAGAAATCAATGACCGTGGCATTGCCATTGATATGACATTTGTAAAACAAGCTGTTGCAATCGATGAAAATTCTCGTGAAAAGCTGACTGCGCTTATGCAAGACATGACCAATCTGGAGAATCCAAATTCAGTGCAGCAGATGAAAGGTTGGCTTGCTGATAACGGGATGGAAACAGATACCCTAGGGAAAAAAGCGGTTGTCGAAATGTTAAAGACAGCTCCCGAACCGCTAAGTGAAGTGTTGGAACTTCGTCAGCAGCTTGCCAAGTCCTCGGTCAAAAAATATACAGCGATGGAGAATGCGGTATGTCATGACGGTCGTGCCAGAGGAATGTTTCAATTTTACGGAGCCAATAGAACCGGCAGATTTTCCGGCAGACTGATTCAATTACAAAATCTCCCTCAAAACCATATGCCTGATTTAGAACAGGCTCGTGCCTTAGTTCGAAGCGGAAACTTTGATGCACTTACATTCCTATATGATTCTATACCAGAGGTGCTATCGGAACTTATCCGTACTGCCTTTATTCCCCGTGATGGTAAGAAGTTTATTGTTGCGGACTTTTCGGCAATTGAGGCTCGTGTCATTGCTTGGCTTGCAGGCGAAAAATGGAGAATGGAAGTATTCCAAAACGGCGGTGACATTTACTGTGCCAGTGCTTCCCAGATGTTCCATGTACCCGTAGAAAAACACGGCGTGAACGGGCATCTCCGTCAGAAAGGAAAAATTTCAGAACTTGCCCTTGGCTACGGTGGATCTGTTGGAGCATTAAAATCAATGGGTGCTTTGGAAATGGGAATTGAAGAAGATGAACTTCAGCCTCTTGTAACGGCTTGGAGACAGACCAATCCCAATATCACAAAACTCTGGTGGGATGTCGACCGTGCCGTAAAAACCTGTGTTAAGCAAAAAACTCCTACAGAAACACACGGTATTAAATTCACCTATCAAAGTGGAATGCTCTTTATTACCCTTCTTTCCGGTAGACAGCTTGCCTATGTGAAACCTCGTATGGGAGAGAATATATTCGGCGGTGAGTCGGTCACTTACGAGGGTGTTGGCGGCACGAAGAAATGGGAAAGAATCGAAAGCTATGGTCCCAAGTTTGTAGAGAATATTGTTCAGGCAATCAGCCGTGATATTTTATGTTATGCCATGCAGACTTTAAAGAATTGTTTCATTGTAGCTCATGTACATGATGAAATTATCATCGAGGCCGATATGAGGATGTCGCTTTCTGCTGTCTGTGAACAGATGGCTAGAACACCAACCTGGGCAAAAGGGCTATTACTTAGTGCTGATGGCTACGAGTGTCAGTTTTATAAAAAAGATTAAATTCATTTTTGAAAATCCTCAACTTTCATTACCTCCTGTGGCTATTAGGTAGAGGGGTTTCCTCTCTGACTATATTACAGGAGGTAATTCGTATGGACGAATTAGTAAGAATCAAATATGAAAATGACCGCCCCACAGTGCTTGGTCGTGATTTACATGAGGTCTTGGAAGTAAAAACAGCGTATAAAGACTGGTTTCCAAGAATGTGTGAGTATGGATTTGTGGAAGGTACAGACTTTAGCTCATTTTTGAGCGAAAGTACCGGTGGCAGACCGAGCATGGATCATCAGCTTACCATCGACATGGCAAAAGAGTTATGCATGATTCAGCGTACTCTGCTTACATGGGAATGTTGGAGTCGGATACTGTGCAGAGCATAGGGAGTTCGGCACAATAGATGCTATATGTCCTATCTGCAGAAAGCCTCTTCCGCCAACAAAGCTACTGTATCCTGTTAATCATAAGAATTACACCAGTGATGAATATATAAAAGGCTGTTGGGATGCAACGGAGTTTATAATAGAAAACTCTTATATGCTTACGATTTTTGGCTACAGCGCTCCATCTAGCGATATTGAAGCGGTAAAGCTTCTAAAAAAGGCATGGGGTGACTTAGATAAACGGCAACTTGAGGAAGTATCAATTATCGACATAATTAGCGAAGATGAGGTTTTAAAGAAGTGGGAACAATTTATATATTCTCACCATTATAGACATTCAAACGACTTCTTTCACTCATACTTAGGAATGTTTCCAAGGCGCAGCTGTGAAACAGTATTTGCTACAGTTCAACTTAATGTAACTCCAGATAGTAGTAAAGGGTTCCAGAAAGATATGACATGGGACGATATTAGTGGTATTTTAAGCAAGGTGTTACATGACGAAAGCCAGACCCCGAAAGGAAAAAACTATCCTTTGCATTATTATGTGAAAGAACAGTTTTCATAAAGTAATCCTACATTTATTATGTACTTTTTAATGGCTATACTCATTCATACTTAACTTGTCGGTGGATTTTAATTATAATATCGACCTGTTACCGCGAACAGATAAAAACAGTAGAACTGTTCCCTAGAACAGATTATACCCATAAAATCCACTATTGACCTATTCCCGCGAACGGAAAATCCGCAAAACACATACCAGACATCAATCTGATGCTATCGTGCCATGTGGAGTCGGTGATACTGATGACGTATTGTGGTGACAAGTGAAAATAGAGGAGCTTTTGTCTCCTCCCACATTCACGGCGTTGATTTTGACGGCTACATGCTGTTTCATACGGCAAAAGGCCTGTATGCCGGAACCAAGCACAACAGCCTGCCAGAATTAACTGACCCGGAACCGCAGAGGACCGTCGTAATAGACGGTCCTCTGCGGTATGTTTAACTTAAAAATCCCGGCCGGTAAAATGGTCAATTCGATAGGACATAGCCAGAAGAAACCGCAGGTTGCTGTTGCCGAGATCGATTTGAGTCAGAGCTTGAATGCGCTCTAAGCGGTAATTGAGAGTATTGCGGTGAATAAACAGCTTCTGCGCAGTGTCTTTCACACTGCAATCACATTGCAGATAGGCTTCCAACGTGTGATAAAGGTTCATGCCGTTGTCATGGTCATAACGGCTTAAAACCGACAGCGCAGGATGGCAAAAAAGCCCCAGAGTTTCAGGGCTTCCATAGCTGTCCAACAGGTCGTAAAAGGAGTAGTCTGCATAATAGCAAACCGTATCGGGACGCTGCAGCTGCCCGGATAAATCCAGTGCGCGTCTGGCCTGAACATAGCGCCTTGCGAAATTTTCTGGTGAAAAAAATGCATTGGAAACGCCAATGCGCAGATATTCCCCGCTGGCCAGGTCCTCCAAAATCCGCCGCTGTTCCACTGGCAGTTCCAGCGCGTCACCCAGTGGAACCAGCGCGGCAATACCGTTTTCGTGGAAGGTGAACCGGGTCTGGGGTAAGCGGTACACCAGCTTTGCCGCCACGTCTTCCTTCAAATGCCTCTGCCCTAGGTAACGGGCCTGACGAATGCAGAGGGCGCAAAGATGGGGCGAGAATTGCAGCCCCACGCACTGGGGGGCAATCTGCGAGGGGGGCGCCCCAATCAGTAAATCATAGAGCAGTTTTTGATAGGCCGTGTTGCCGGGAATCATATACGGCGCATAGCGGGCGATGACATCCCCCGTCGCAGCGCTGATGACGGGCAGTAGAAGCATGTGCGCCGTGGAGATAGGTGTCTCTTTTTCCAGCATCAGCACAATTCCAACCAGTTTTTTATGGATAAAAATTTTGCTGGACAACTTGCGCAGCGGCGAGGCGTAGCAGGTGACCACCACAGGGTCGGAAGTGGGCTGCGCGTTCTTCACGGAGTCTAGTTTTTGAACCGCGTTAACAAATTCATAGCTGCAATAGCCCTGCGCGATATTTTGCGCCCAGAGTGGGTCGTCGATGGGGTAAATGGTGGAGTGGACCAGCACCTTGTAATCCGTATCCAGCAGTACCACGGAGTTCCCCAGCTTGGATGCCGCCAGATTGACCACCGGTTCCAGATTGCCGGAGCGGGCGGCGCAGTCCATCAGTTCCCGTAAAAACCCGACTCACGGGATTCATCCACAGCAGTCTTAGCGGCATTGACTGCCAAAAACAGCTCTCCGCAATCCACCAGAGCCAGACTGGAGGAACTGCTTTTCAGTGCCTCGCTGGCGGGAGTCCGCGCCAGAACGCACTGAGGCGGTAATTTACCGTCAGAAAGTTGTTCAAAGTATCCAAAATAAAGCGTGGAATTGCGATATTCCGCACAACTTCCGTCGATCAGGGCAATGTCTTTGATATCAAATAAATCTGCCGAGTGGATGATTTTGACCGAATTTCCCGCGGAAATCTGATTTATCAGCGTTGTAAACAACATTTTCAGCACCTCACCATCAGTATAGTGCACGATGCACAAATCGTCAACTTCTTTTCGTTTGGTACAACCGTTCATTTTGTCCGGGCTGCTGATTATAATGTGGAAAAGCAGACCAAAAAATTTGAAAAGGAGACCGTTTTATGAGATTTCAGGATAAAGTCGCAATTGTCACTGGCTCTACCAAGGGAATTGGCAGCGCCACAGCCAAGCTACTGGCAGCCGAGGGTGCGAAGGTGGTCATTGTGGGTACCACCGAGGAAGCGGGCAATGCTGTGGTGGCTGAAATTCTGGCAGCGGGCGGTGAGGCATTTTTCCAAAAGACCAACGTTACCTCCGGCACCGAATTGGACGCACTGGTGCAGGCTGCGTTGGACAAATACGGCAGAATCGACATTCTGGTGAATAATGCGGGCGTGGGGGGCAGCCTCGCCAACATGGATCAGATCACCGACGAAGAGTGGGACAAGGTGCTGGCCACGAACCTGACCGCTCCGTTCCAAATCATGAAGCGCGTCATCCCCGTGATGGAAAAGGCCGGGGGCGGTTCCATCGTGAACGTAGCCTCCATGGCTTCCACCGGCGCAGGCCGGGGCGGCATCGCCTACACCTCCGCCAAACACGGCCTGCTGGGTCTGACCCGTCAGGTTTCTTTGGATCACGGTCACGGGGGCATCCACATCAACGCCGTGCTGCCCGGCCCCATCGACACCCAGATGATCGCCCGGGTGCTGGCAATGCCGCAGCACCCCCTGAACATGAAGATCAAGATGAGCCCCGCAGGCCGTCCCGGTCAGCCGGAAGAGGTGGCAAAGGCCATTTTGTTCCTGGCTTCCGACGAATCCTCCTACATTCAGGGTGCGGCACTGGCAGTTGACGGCGGCTATACCATTTTTTAACTGAAACGTAAAGGAACGATGATGATGTACGAAAAACTGTTTTCCCCAGGGCAAATAGGAAAGGTCACCCTGAAAAATCGGTTGGTTATGTCTCCCATGGGCATTGGCCTTGCCAATTTGGACGGTACACCAACCGATGAAATGATCGCCTATTATGAGGCCCGGGCCATCGGTGGCGCAGGTCTGATCATCCCTGAGATTACCCGGGTGAATGATGTCCACGGCCCCGGATTGATGCGCCAACTGTCCGTGACCAGTGACCGCCACATTGCGCCGCTGAGCCGCTTGGCCACCGCCGTCCACAAGCACGGCAGCAAGCTGTTCATTCAGCTGCACCACCCCGGTCGTGAAACGGTGTCCGCTCTGCTGGGCGGAGCGCCGGTGGTCTCCGCCTCCGATATTCCCTGCAAGCTACTCAATCAGCCCACCCGCGCATTGACTACGCAGGAGGTCAGGGAGCTGATCGGCCAGTTCATCGACGGTGCTGTCCGCGTGCAAAAGGCGGGCTGTGACGGTGTGGAGCTCCACGCCGCCCACGGGTATCTGCTTCAGCAGTTCCTGTCTCCCTATACCAACAAGCGCACCGACGAATACGGGGGTAGCTTTGAAAACCGTCTGCGTATCGTTACCGAGATCATTTCCGGTATCCGGGAAAAATGCGGAGCTGATTTTCCCATCGGCGTGCGGCTGACTGTAGAGGAATTTCTGGATCAAACCGGCGTCACCGAGGATTACATTCACATTTCCGACGGCGTGAAGATCGCCATGGCGCTGGAACAGACCGGCATCGACTTTCTGGATGTATCCGTGGGTCTGTATGAGACGGGCATGACCTGCATCGAGCCGATTTCATTCCAGCAGGGCTGGCGGCACGACCTGATCAAAGCTGTGAAGGATCACGTCAAAATCCCCGTCATTGGCGTGTCTGTTATTCGTGAGCCTGCCGTTGCGGAGCAGTTTCTCTCGGACGGCGTGGAGGACTTCATCTCTATGGGCCGCAGCTGGCTGGCGGATGAACAATGGGGCAAGAAGGTTCAGGAGGGCCGCGAGGACGAGCTTTGCAAGTGCATCAGCTGTCTGCGCTGCTTTGAGAGCCTGAACGAGTGGAACGCCGCAGGCATTCCGCCCGAGTGCGCATTGAATCCCCGGATGGCCCGGGAGAAGAAATACGGGGATCTGCCTTATGATTCCGCCCAACACAGCGTGGTGGTGGTCGGCGGCGGCCCCAGCGGTATGATGGCGGCCAAGACGCTGGCCGAGCGTGGCTGTAAAGTGACACTGTTGGACAGGGGTTCCACACTGGGCGGCACCGTCAATCAGGCCAAGGAACCCCCGCTGAAAGAGCGTATGGAGTGGGTTGTGGACTACTACCGCGCCGCCTTCAAAAAGCTGGGGGTGGGGGTGCGGCTGAACACCGAGGTTACCGCCGATCTGGTGGCGGAGATGCAGCCCGATGCCGTCATCGTCGGCACCGGCTCCAAGTCGGTCTTCCCTGCAAAAATTCCCGGCGTCACGGGCTCTAATGTCTACACTGTGGAGCAGGTGCTCACCGGCAAAGCCGACCTCTCCGGCAAAAAGGTCGCCCTGATCGGCGCGGGCATCACCGGCATTGAAACCGCCGAATATCTGGCTGCCCGCAAAGCAGAGGTCACCGTCGTTGATCTGCTGGAGCAGGTGGCGCCCCAGGCCAACCACACCAATGTGGCCGATGTATGCGGACGGCTGAGCAAGTACGGAACAAAGTTCCTGCTCGGTCACGCGCTGCAGGAAATCAAGCCGGACGGCGTGGTACTGGAAAAGCAAGCCGACAAATCCGTTGCCACCATTCCCTCCGACGCGGTGGTCATGTCGCTGGGATACAGACCCGACACCACGCTGGCGGAGGCATTAAAGGAAAAAGGCCTGCAGGTTATTGCCGTGGGCAGCGCCGTGAAAGACGGCACCATAGCTCCCGCTACCCGCACCGGCTACGAGGCTGGCCGCTCGTTGTTTGTGAAGCAGCCCAAGGTCACCACGTTTTATACCTCCGCCGATGAGCTGTCTAAGTTTGGCAAGGTGTCTCTGATGGATGAGCAGGAGGGCCTGTACATGGCCTATCTGACCGACCCGGCAGCAATTGCCCGGATTCTGCCGCCACCGCTGAAGCCCTTTTCCATGCCGGTGGTGACTCTGTCGGTCTGCCACATCCATAAACCCACCTTTGCCGACGACTACTATGAGGCAATCCTAGGCGTGTACTGCACCTACGGCAAGACCCTGGGCCTGTACCCCATCTCTCTGGTTCTGGGCGGACCGGGCGCGGAAATGGCCGTTCAATGTGGTCGGGACAACGGCTCTATTCCCAAGAAGCTGGGGGCGGAGTTCGTCATCCGTCGCAACGGAACTACCGTCACCGCAGGTGTCGCCCGCCGGGGAACGCAGCTGGTGGATTTGAAGCTGGAGCTAGGGCATTATAATAGTCCCCTGACCCACGCGCTCTATCAGGCTCCCGCAGCAGGCAAGCAGGTTTTCGGCGGCGGTTTCTACTTCCATTTCGACCGTGAACCGGATGAAAACGGCGTCAGCCGTTTCATGAACGGCGCGCTGCTGCAAAACCTGTGCGAGTACAACTACAAGTCCTGGGAACCGGGCTTCGCCGATCTCAAGCTGCAATCCTCCCCGGATGACCCGTGGGCTGAGCTGCCCATCCATACCATCGTCGGCGGCGCTTATTCCAACAATAGCCTGCTGGTGCACAAGCTGAATCTGGTGGAGCATTTGGACGCGGAGGCCATCGTTCCCTATCTGTTGACCGGGCGTTATGACCGCACGGCGTTTATGGAGACCGGCAGAATTTAATTCACGGCACACTGTTTGCGCCTGCCACATTGACGTACTCATTCCATCCAATTCCGCTTTAGTTAATTAAACTGTGCCCCGCTTGTTATACAGTATGATATACTGTATAACAAGCGGGGCGTTTTATTATAGGAAGAGGAATGCCGGCAGGCTGCAGAATCTTCTTGCCTCTGCTGTTTAGCAAACGGATCATGCGCTGTATAATTGCGATTGTCTATGGTATTGTATAATGAAATCAGCGGCTCCTTAACTTAAACGGCCTAAAAACGGCCGCATCCGGTGCTGCTATGGCGTCGGAAACTCGGAATAAAAGATGGTCATCCGTGGAAAAATTTATCTGAAACAGTCAAACTTATTATAAGGAAAGAAGTGACAATTATCAGCAGTGAAAATCCCAATCGACTGATTAATGAGAAATCACCCTACCTGCTCCAGCATGCATATAATCCTGTCGAATGGTACCCGTGGGGCGAAGAAGCTTTTGAAAAAGCAGAGCGCGAAAACAAACCGGTCTTTCTGTCCATAGGCTATTCAACCTGTCACTGGTGCCATGTGATGGCCAAGGAAAGCTTTGAGGATCCGTCCGTTGCCGAAGTTCTCAATCAATCTTTTGTTTCCATCAAGGTGGATCGGGAAGAACGACCGGATGTCGACAATATTTATATGCGTGTTTGTCAGGCATTTACTGGCGGAGGCGGGTGGCCTACAAGCATTTTCATGACCGCGGATCAAAAACCGTTTTTTGCTGGAACCTATTTTCCAAAAGCATATTTTCTTGATTTGCTGAAGGCAATCAGCGAAAAATGGGCGGAGGATCAATCCGCCTTGCTGAACCAGGGCAAAAGAATATCGGAAGCTCTTAGTCAACCAACAAACTTTTCGCAAACGCTCCAAACCGCGCCGATTCATGCGGCGGTATCTGCATTGAAGCAAACCTTTGATGAGGAATTCGGCGGGTTTGGACAGGCTCCGAAATTTCCAACGCCGCATATCCTATATCTGCTGCTGAAAACCGAGCCGGATATGGCTGAAAAAACGCTGATTCAGATGTATAGGGGCGGCATCTTCGATCACATTGGCTTTGGCTTTTCCAGATACTCCACCGATCGGTTCTGGCTTGTCCCGCACTTTGAAAAAATGCTGTATGATAACGCGCTGCTTGCCACGGCCTACCTGATGGCGTTTGAGCTGACCGGTAAAGAAATTTATCGGTCTGTGGCAGAGAAAACCCTCCAGTATGTGAAACGCGATCTGGGAAGTCCCGACGGAGGCTTCTTCTCCGCACAGGATGCCGACAGCGACGGCGAGGAAGGGAAATATTATGTATTGAAACCGGAAGAATTGATTGCGCTTCTGGGCGAAACGGATGGCCACCGTTTCAACGCACATTTCGGCATCACGCAAAACGGGAACTTTGAAGGGCGGAATATACCCAATCTGATCAATAACGGCAAAATTGATTCTTCGATGGATGAGTTCCTGCCAAAGGTATACGAATACCGCAAATCCAGAACTTCCCTCCGGACGGACCATAAAATACTGACCGCTTGGAACGCACTGGCACTTGCAGCTTATGCCAACGCCTACAGGATACTAGGGACGCAGACGTATTTTGATATTGCTTTGAAGACCGTCGGTTTTATGGAACGCGAGTTGACGGACGGCGACACCGTGTTTTCTGGTGTTACAAGCGGAGTGCGAGGAAGCGTCGGCCTTTTGGATGACTATGCCTTTTATATTTACGCGTTGATCTGTCTGCACCAGGCCACACAGGACCCTGCATTTCTAACAAGGGCACAAAGTCTGCAAAGTAAAGCGATTTCAGAATATTTTGATCAGGATGACGGCGGATTTTTCTTCTCCGGGAAGAGCAATGAAAAGCTCATTTTCAATCCCAAAGAAACCTATGATGGCGCCATGCCATCCGGCAATTCCGTGATGGTATATAATCTGACGAGGCTATATGCTCTTACAAATGCAGACGCATTTTATACTGTTTTAAAAAAGCAGGAGGCGTTCATGAACGCCGCGTCGGCCGGATACCCTCCCGGAAATAGTTTTTACCTCTATTCCATGCTCCCAACTACCGAGATTGTCTGCGTTTTAAAAGAGCCATCGGATTTAAACAAAATTAAGATTAAATCGGACTGGATCTTCAAAGTGACGAAGGATTCCTCGTATCCGCTGCTTAACGGTGAAACCACCTATTATGTATGCGGAGACGGCGCCTGTCTGCCGCCTTCCAACAAATTGCCGGAGCATTAAAAAACGAAAAGTTTTATAATTCCAAACCACCGGAAGTTAACGTAAAACTCTCAGTTCGGGCATCCGCTGACGTGGATTACTTTTCCTCTATAAAAGCCCGGAATTCTGGATAAACTAGTCCGGAGTCAGAGACTCAGAAAGGGGTATTTTTATGGATAAGAGTTTGGAAGAAGCAAAGAAGATGAATGCAAAATCTCGGCCGTCAAAAAGCGCACAGTCCGGAAGCTCCTATACCGATATGAATGAATCTGCCCTTCAGCAGGCCCGTCAGGAAAATAAGAAGTCAGCCAACTCTGCGACCAATTCCGCAATGAATTCTGCGGCCAACTCCGCAACCAATTCCACAATGAACTCTGCGACCAACTCCGCAATGAATTATGCGACCAATTCCGCAATGAATTCTGCAACTAACTTTGCAACCGACTCGGTCATGCCTTCCTCCGGTTCCGGTATGCCCGGCGATCCCGCAGTGGAAGAAGCGAGGAAAGCAAACGAAAAGTCCAGACAGAACAAGGGACACTAAATTCACTTACTCCCAATAGCTGCAAAAGCTGCGAACACACAAGCCGGGGCATCAATCGAAAGCTCCGGCTTGCTTTGCGTCTAAGGAGATTCACAGATCGCGGCGGGTGTCAATGGCTGCTTTTCACAGAGCTAAGATTTGAATAAACGACCTTGCCCACAATCTCGGTTTTTGCCATACAGTTTTAAAAAAATTATAGCGGACAGATGGCTGCTCTCCCTTTTTTGCATTCATGTTTTGCATTCATGGATTGACAGCCGGATGTTCACTCGCTTGACCGCTGGTGATTTTTTTTGTTGCTATGTGGCCGATCTGTGGTAGAATTTTCTTAAGAACGCAAAATAGAAATGTTCGGAGGTTGTTTTATGGAACTACAGGAGATCATGAAGCAGCGTGTTTTTGCTGTTGTGGGAGATACTCTGAATTCGGACAAATATGCCTATAAAATCAAGCAGGGCCTTACGGAAAAGGGGTACAAGGTCTTTGCCGTCGGCAAGGAACTTTCCTCGATCAATGACGTTCCGGAAGAAATTGACGTCATTGACCTGTGCATTCATCCAGCCAAAGGGCTTGCGCTGATGCAGGAGTGTAAAAAGAAGTTTCAATGCGTGGTCATTCAGCCCGGCGCCGAAAGTGAGGAGCTGATTGCCTATTTGAAGGAAAATCAGCTGCCGTATATGAACGGGTGTCTGCTTGTCGGACTCAGCTTATACACCTGATCCTTTCAGCATGACCTCGGCCCCTCTGGCACTTTGAATTTTCGGAACGGGCAATTGAACATGGGCGCATCCGCCGGGGGTATCTTCCGGATACTGATATTGATCGGCTGGGTTATATATTGCTTTTTGGGAAACCATATGCAAGGGTGATAAAATGGGATTAACCTATACCGACATGTACGCAAATATCGGCCCAGATCCGAAGGCGGCGGCATATTTCAATGACCTTCCTGAAGTAATTCAGGCGCAGATCCTGGCAAAAGATCCTCCTCCAAGCTCTCTCGACGCGCTGAAAAAGCTGGCCAAGGAGGCCGATTATATTTTCTGATTTCCAGTGCTAGCCGTGCAGACCATGACAGTCTATCACGTAATAAACGATACCGCCGCCTTTCACTCAAATAAAGGTGGCGGTATCGTTCTGTTCAGTGATCATGCTCAGCATCAGCTTTTGTTCTATGAACCGTACCCTTTGGATGCTGGGGCGGAGCGTAAATCGAATATAGTTTCAGAGGGACATTGCCGGTATTAAAAAGGTTATGCCAGGTACCGGCAGGGATGATAATCGCATAACCGTCACCGACGCTCCTTTGAAAATCCAGGTTGTCCTTACTTTGACCCATTTTGACAAGCCCTTGGCCTTGCTCAACTCGTAAGAATTGGTCAACGTTGGGATGGATTTCAAACCCAATATCCTCTCCGGGATTGATGCTCATCAGCGTAAGCTGCAAATGGTTTCCCGTCCACAGCGCAGTGCGGAATGTGCTGTTCTGCTTGGTCGCCTGGTCAATATTAATAACAAATGGCTTCGGCCCGTAGTCCGTCAAAACCACACAGCTACTCCCATAAGCGGGGCAAGGGCACTTTCTATACAAATAGATCAGCTCCTTCCTTTGCCTGTATTCCATAGTATGATTTGAGCGTTCTATCTGTGTTCAGCAGCGCGCCTATCTGTAATATTTTATATTGACAAAACTTGATTTGACGCATATACTGATGACATATCAAATAATATTGATATGAGGTGATGTTTTGGCAACGATTTATGAAGAACACGCGAAGGTGTTCAAAGCATTTTGCGATGAAAAACGTCTGAGGATACTCGAACTTCTGCGCGGCGGCGAGAAATGCGCCTGCGTTTTATTGGAACAGTTGGACCTGGGGCAATCGGGGCTGTCCTATCACATGAAGATTCTGGTGGAGTCAGGCGTTGTGGAAAGCCGGCAGGAAGGAAAATGGACGCACTATAAAATCAGCGAAAAGGGCAGCGTTTATGCCGGCGCTCTGCTGAAGAAACTGACAACGCCGAACGCGGTTACAGTAGAGGATATTTGCTGCAAGTCATAAAAGCCATCGCCCAGATGGCTTTTTAAAAGCACAATAAATCAAAATTATTTGATTTATATGCCCATTTATGGAAAGTGAGGTTTCTATTTTATGCAAATACTAAAATCGATATGGGACTTTTTCCAGTATCAGATACTTGCCATGAAATGGCTGAACAGTGTCATTGGAAGCGGTTTAACGGCCCTGGGGCTGGACTTAAACAATCGTTGGGTCGGGAGCATGCAGTTTTTCTTGTATGACGTAATTAAGATTACGGTGCTGCTGTGTTTTCTGATCTTTCTTATCAGCTATATTCAGAGCTACTTCCCGCCGGAGCGAAGTAAAAAGATCCTTGGGCGGTTTCATGGGATCTGGGCCAACTGTATTTCGGCACTTTTGGGGACCGTGACGCCGTTTTGTTCCTGCTCCTCCATACCGCTGTTCATCGGCTTCACCTCCGCCGGGCTTCCGGTGGGCGTGACGTTTTCGTTCCTGATTTCTTCCCCCATGGTGGATCTTGGGTCGCTTCTTCTGCTGATGAGCATTTTCGGCGCAAAGGTGGCGGTCATTTATGTGATCGTCGGCTTGATTATCGCGGTTATCGGCGGTACAATCATCGAAAAGCTGCACATGGAGAACTATGTGGAGAGCTTCATTCTGAAGGCCGGCAGCGTGGATATCGAATCGCCGGACCTGACAAAGAAGGACCGGCTGATTTACGCAAAGGAGCAGATGCTGTCCACCTTTAAGAAAGTGTTTCCCTATGTTCTGATTGGCGTGGGGATCGGTGCGATTATCCACAACTGGATTCCGGAGGAATGGGTGTCCGCGGTACTTGGCAGTAGTAACCCGTTTGGCGTTGTACTGGCAACGCTTGTCGGCGTCCCGATGTATGCCGATATCTTCGGCACCATCCCCATTGCGGAGGCCCTGTTGTCCAAAGGAGCGCAGCTTGGCACCATTTTGTCGTTCATGATGGCGGTTACCACGCTGTCCCTGCCGTCGATGATCATGCTCCGCAAGGCGGTCAAGCCAAAGCTGCTGGCGCTGTTTATCGTAATCTGCACGGTGGGCATTATCTTGGTAGGTTACTTTTTCAATGCCATTCAAGGATTTATCATATAAGGGGGAGAGCATATTATGGCAAAGGCATGGTATCCTGTAATTGATTATATCGCATGTAAGGAATGCGGTACCTGCGTCGCAAAGTGTCCTCATGGGGTCTTTGATACCGCGAAGGCGCCGACGCCTGTTGTGACGAATCCGGAATCCTGTATCGACCATTGCCATGGCTGCGGTAATCGCTGCCCGGTGGGAGCGATTACCTACGTAGGCGACGACACCGGCTGGACACCGCCGAACGGCACGCAGGAAGCCGAAGAAGCCTGCTGTTCCTGCGGATGTGAAGCGGCCTCCGAAAAGAAGGTTGTTGTTGAGTATCTCTATCTTGATTTACAGACCTGCGACCGCTGCATCGGGACGGACGCCGCGCTTGACGAGGTCATGGCGGAGCTTACTCCCGCTTTGAAGCTTGCGGGTTTTGAGATCGAGTACAACAAAATTGAGATGAAAACGGCAGAGCTTGCAGAGAAGTATCAATTCCTTTCCTCGCCTACGATCCGAGTGAACGGGCAGGATATCTGCGGGCCCGTGAAAGAGAACAGCTGCGGATGCTGCAGCGAAATCAGCGGGACGGACGTTGCCTGCCGGGTATTTGAATACAATGGGGAAAGCTATGATGTGCCTCCGAAGGAGATGCTTGCAGGAGCAATTCTGAAAACCGTATTTGGAGGAGCCGACAGCTGTTCCTGCGGCGACTATAAGCTGCCGGATAATCTGAAAGCTTTCTATGAGGGAAAAACCAGTAAATCAGCCTGTTCCTGCGGGGGCAGCTGCTGCTGATTGATAAAATTAATTTATAAAGGAGCGTAATAAATATGTCACTGTTTGGAAAGAAGAAGGAAGAAACGTCCTGCTGCTGCGGGGGAAACTGCGATGCGGAAAGCATGACAAAGGCTGAGGGCGCTAAAACCGCGGGCGCAAACGTGAAGGTGCTTGGCAGCGGCTGCGCGAAATGCAACCAGCTTGAAGCGTCTACAAAAGAGGCACTTCAGCAGCTCGGTATGGATACGACCATTGACCACGTGACCGATTTCTCACAGATTGCGGCTTATGGCGTAATGTCTACCCCGGCATTGGTGGTGGACGGGAAAGTGGTTTCTTACGGAAAGGTCCTGAAAACCGAGGAGGTCGTGAAGATTCTGCAAAAGGTCAGATAGTATTTTTGGGGTGTTTGTATGGAAAAAAGTAAGGCTGCCGGAATCGGATTCTTTGAAAAGTATCTGACGGTCTGGGTTGTTCTGTGCATGGCCGTCGGCGTGCTGATCGGCAAATTTCTTCCCGGTATTCCGGCGTTTCTCGGACGTTTTGAATACGCGAATGTATCCATCCCGATTGCCGTTCTCATCTGGCTTATGATCTATCCCATGATGCTCAAGGTCGATTTCCAGAGCATCAAAAATGTCGGCAAAAATCCGAAAGGCTTATTTGTCACATGGGTGGCCAACTGGCTCATTAAGCCTTTCACCATGTTCGGCATCGCGTGGCTGTTTTTCTTCGTAATTTTTAAAGCATTTATTCCGGAGGAACTCGCGCGCAGCTATCTGGCCGGGGCGGTTTTGCTTGGCGCCGCCCCCTGTACGGCGATGGTATTTGTATGGAGCCATCTGACGAACGGAAATCCCGCCTACACAGTGGTACAGGTGGCAACGAACGACCTGATCATTCTGATCGCCTTTACCCCCATCGTCAAGTTTCTGCTCGGTATAAGCGGGGTGATGATTCCGTGGGATACGCTGATTCTTTCGGTAGTCCTGTTTGTTGTCATCCCTCTGGCGGGAGGGGCGGTCACGCGAAATGCCGTCGTTAAAAAACATGGGCTTGATTACTTTGAAAAAAGCTTTATCCCAAAATTCGGGAACATCACCACGATAGGATTGCTGCTCACCCTCGTCATCATTTTTTCCTTCCAGGGCGACATCATTCTGAACAACCCGCTGCACATTGTGTTAATTGCAGTTCCTTTGACTATTCAGACTTTCCTGATTTTCTTCATTGCCTATCTTGCAAGCAGGGCACTGAAATTACCTCATGACATCGCCGCGCCTGCCGGAATGATCGGCGCATCCAATTTCTTTGAGCTGGCCGTTGCGGTGGCGATTTCACTTTTCGGACCACTTCTCCCGCCGCACTGGCCACCATCGTCGGCGTTCTGACCGAGGTACCAGTCATGCTGATTCTCGTCCGGATTGCGAACAATACGTAAGGCTGGTTTGAAAACGATGGCTTATCAAATAAGACCGATGCTTGATGCCGACTGGTCCGCAGTCAGCCGGATCTATCAGGAGGGGATGGATACCAATCTTGCCACGTTCCAGTCGGAGTGCCCGACCTGGAAAGAGTGGGACGCCTCACACCTGAAGGATTGCAGGCTGGTTGTCGCAGAGGATGACAGGGTGCTTGGATGGGCGGCGCTGACCGCCGTCTCAGGCCGTTGCGTTTATGCGGGTGTGGCGGAGGTCAGCATCTACATAGCCCAGGAGTGCAGGGGCCGTGGAGCCGGCAAGGCGCTACTGTTGAAACTGCTCCGCCGTTCGGAAGAAAGCGGCTACTGGACGGTTCAGTCCGGTATCATGCAGGATAACGCGGCGAGCATTGGCCTGCATGAAAGCTGCGGGTTCCGTATGGTGGGGTGCCGTGAAAAGATCGGCCGTGACCGATTCGGAGCATGGAGAAATACCGTTCTGATGGAAAAGCGCAGCGAAAGCGACTGCTTTGACGGTGCCTGCACCTGCGGCGCAGACTGTTCCTGTAACAATGGAAAGGAATGACTCTATGAGGAAGGTTGCGTTTATCTGCGTTCACAACTCCTGCCGCAGCCAGATCGCCGAAGCCCTGGGCAAACGTTTTGCCGCCGATGTTTTTGAAAGCTATTCGGCGGGAACGGAATTGAAGGACCGCATCAATCCGGACGCCGTTCACCTGATGAAGCAGCTCTATGGGATCGACATGGAACAAAGCCAGCGCCCGAAGCTGCTTCAGGAGCTTCCGCCTGTTGATGTGGTTGTCACAATGGGCTGTAATGTGGAGTGTCCCTATCTTCCATGCAGGCGCCGTGAAGACTGGGGGCTGCCTGATCCGACAGGGAAAAACGACGAAGAGTTTCTCGCGGTGATCCGTGCGATTGAGGGTAAGATTACGGAGCTGGCAAAATCGTTGGAATCGACCGATCAGCAGGACCGGTAGGCGAAAACAAAGGCCGGAAAGAGGAATGATTGGGTAAATTCTCCACATACTAGAGCAAACGAAAGGAGGGTTTTACCATGGGAATCTTAGGCTGGATTATTATAGGCGCTCTCGCCGGGTGGATTGCGAGTATGTTGACCGGCAATAACGAGAAGATGGGAGCCGGGGCGAATATCGTGGTTGGTATCATCGGCGGCTTCATTGGCGGACTGGCCATGAACCTGCTGGGTGGAAGCGGAATCACCGGATTCAACCTCTGGAGTTTACTGGTTGCCGTGATTGGATCCGTCATTCTGCTGTGGATTGTAAATGCGATAAAGCGAAAAGCCTGAACAAAAGCAGGAAACCAGCCGCCCTCGGGCGGCTGGTCTCTCTCTGGCGCAGCGCGCGGACACATTCCTG
>Ga0183099_1000864_pt1 | contig 19393 bp, 15 predicted proteins | sample Biomet1_FD_127788 | JGI IMG/M metagenome (GOLD analysis project Ga0183099, IMG submission 127788) | Microbial communities from bioreactor (seeded with anoxic lake sediment) at LBNL, California, USA - Biofuel metagenome 1 | ecosystem: Engineered > Bioreactor > Anaerobic > Unclassified ... | reverse complement strand
GGATCCCCCGCAAGATAAGCCACCACGGCATCCGTCATATGCGGATGTGCAAATACCGCACTGGTGGTAATGCGTAATTGCCCGCGCGGTTCCCCTTCCCGCTCAGCAACCGTAGCTTCCATATCTTCCGCTAATCTCAGCATTTCGCGACAAAGCGGCAACATCTGCGTACCTGCCGTAGTGAGCGTGAGTTTGCGCGTGGTTCGGTGCAATAACCGCGCACCTGCCCATTCTTCCATGTACGCAACATAACGAGACGCCATCGCTCGTGACATATCCAGATGTTCTGATGCGGCCGACACACTGCCACGTTCTACGGTTTCAAGAAACACCTTAATCGCAGTGAACTTATCCATATATGCTCAATCTATGCAACAAACTGTCAACTATATACCTCTATTTGCTCATTTCAATATCCAATAGACTTCATTCCATCAGGTCATGCTACTGCCAGGAACCCATACATGAACGCATTAAAGCTTTATTACTTCTTCGACCCGCTATGCGGATGGTGTTACGCCAGTGCGCCCGCATTAGCCGGGTTAGCAGAAGCGTTCCCCGACGCATTAACGTTAATGCCTTCAGGTCTATTTTCGGAAGAAAATGCACGCGATATCTCACCGGAATGGGCGGCGTATGCTTGGCGAAATGACCAACGCATTGAACAGATAACCGGTCAGCAATTCAGTACGGCTTATTACAACCACGTACTGCACGGTGACCATTTGCGCTTTGATTCCGGCCCGGCAACACGCGCAATGACGCTTATCAGAACGATTGAGCCAACGTTGGAACATGAGTTTCTGGCTGTAGTGCAGCAGGCCCGCTATATCCAGGGCTTAGATACTGCAAACCCACAGGTATTAGGTCTGGTGGCAGAAAAAATAGCGGCAAAGAAAGGTATTGAGATCCCTGCCGGTCAATTTTCCGCGCAAATTGCAGATGATCAGCAACTAGCAAAAACGACCAAAGAAAGAATAACGCTGACTCAGCAATTTATGCAGCGTCTCAATATTTCAGGTGTTCCTTTGTTGCTGGTCAGCATCAATGGACAAGAGTTCATTTTACACGGCGCCGATCTTTATAACGGCCCAAGCAAATTGATTAATTCGATTAAACAGATCGTTAGTTCCCAAAAATAGTGAATCACTTTTAAATAAATGGAGTTCATCATGACAAATAAAATTCTGGTTCTGGGCGCAACAGGCAACATTGGCAAACCACTGACTGAAGCATTAGTAGCAAAAGGCGAAAAAGTAAAAGCTGCCTCCCGTACTGGTAAAGCGGTGGCCGGTGCTGAAAGCGTGGTGTTTGATTTCACCGATCTGTCGACCATCGATAATGCATTTGAAGGGGTCGATCGTGTTTATGTCATGGTGCCAACGGGTCATATCGATGTAGTTTCTTTAGTGACCCCGGTGTTAGACGTCGCCATTAAAAAGGGTGTAAAAATTGTGCTGCAATCGGTGCTGGGTGTCGATGCGGATGACAGCATTCCTTACCGTCAGCTGGAGTTGAAAGTGGAACGTTCCGGTGTGCCGTTTGTGATCCTGCGTCCGAACTGGTTCTCTGACAATTTCCATACTTTCTGGCTGGCTGGGATCAAACAAGGTGTTATCGCGGTGCCGGCTGCGCAAGGTAAATCGAGCTTTATTGATGTACGCGATATCGCTGAATCTGCTGCTGCTGCATTAACAACTGCCAAGTTTGATGGTAATGCCTTCAACCTGACTGGCCCGGAAGCATTGAGCTATGCAGATGCTGCGGAAAAATTATCTAACGCATCTGGCCACGCGATTCAATATCAGGCGATCGATGATGATACGTTCGTTGGTATTCTGACCGGTGTCGGTGTTCCAAAAGATTACGCCAGTTTCTTAGCGTCGATCTTCTATCCAGTGCGTGAAGGCTGGACAGCATTAACCACCGATGCGGTTGAAACATTGACTGGTCATGCGCCACGCGCTTTGCAAACGTATATCGATGACCATATCGCGTTGTTCAAATAATTTGTAATCACGACCCCAAAGCCATCTCATTTGCAGATGGCTTTTTTAATTGGCTTGTTCTTTTTTAGCCAGATACATCGCCGAATCGGCATGATGGATCAGCTCACTTTCGTTCTCACCATGCTCCGGATATATAGCAACGCCAACACTGGGGTAGATATGTAACTGCGTGCTATCCAGATGATAAGGTTGCGACAACGATGTGCGGATCTTGTGTTTGATGATCTCAACATCATTCAGATGCTTAATATGATTGGCGAGAATGACAAATTCGTCGCCGCCGATGCGCCCCACCGTATCCGACTCACGAACACAATGTGAAAGCCGGCGTGAAACTTCATACAACAATTGATCGCCCGTGGAGTGACCGTACGTATCATTGACCTGCTTGAATTTATTCAGATCGAGATAAAACACGGCCAGCATTTTTTGTTCTCGATGCGCATTAACCAGCGCATTTTGCAGACGATCAAGAAACAGTGCGCGGTTGGGCAGATGGGTCAGTTGATCATATTGCGCCATATATTCCAAGCGAGAGAGCATGCGCTTACGCTCAATAGCCGCAGCTACCTGACTGGAAACAAACTGCAGCAATTCCTTATCTTGTTCGGTAAAGCGCATGTTGTCATCCGAACTCATCACCATCAGCACGCCCATGACGCCATTTGACGTTTTGATGGGAGCAATGAGCCAGTTCAACGTCGTCGGATACGCAGCCATCAGATGTGGTTGTAAAACAACCGCCACCGTTTCCGGAGTAAGCAATAATGTGCGACCGGTATGAATCACCTGCGTTGCAATGATATGTGGCACCCGCGAGGGTGGTTGCTCATCGTTATACAAATGCGCCGAATAGGGAAAACTTAAGTCGTTGTTTTCTGAATCATAAAGCCCGACCATAAAATTAGTCGCTTGCAGCAAATCATCAACAACTTCATGAATTCGATGGAATAAATCATCCAGATTCCCCGGCGAATTAGCCGCTTCAGAAATAGCATAAACTGCGGCTTGCATTGATTCTGCCCGCTTACGTTCGGTAACATCGCGCGCGACAGCAACCCTCACCTGCTCTGATTCCGACCAACGGGCAGACCACATGATATGTACTATCTTGCCATCTTTACGCACATAGCGATTTTCAAAATATGGCTTTTTTTCGCCACCAAGAATTTCAGTGACGGCATTGAGTGTTTTCTGACGATCGCCAGGATAAACAAATTCGATCATGGCCTTGCCGATCATTTCATCGGGCTTATAACCAAAAATCTGTTCACTGGCCGCGCTGACAAAAAGAAAATAACCATCGCGATCGACCACGCATACTGCATCCAGCAGTAAGTCGGTGAAATTAGCGGGTGGGACATGAGGAATTGCTTTCATAGCATGACATCACACCTTATGACTCAGCCAAATTAGTAATTTTTTCTGCAACCCATGAAACATTGTTATTTAACAATGTTCTATCACGTGCGTATTTACAAGCAATTTCCTGACCAATTAATTCGGAAAAACCAACAGCATCATTGGCTAATTAAAGCAATCCGCGCTGATTTAGCAAGCGTTGCTGTGATTTTCAGGCGTATAGCAGAACTTACTATGCCGTCACAAACCAATAGCTAAAAGAATTGGAAACTACCAAAGAGTAAACAAATTAGTATCTATCAATCGGTTAACTATACTTTATTCAGATGATGGATCATGGTTTATACATCCACATGATTTTGCTGAGGTAAAAATAATAAAGCGAAGGAGAGAGCAGATGGCAGAGTTGGTGAAATCATTTGATGTAACGCAGTGGGGGCACAGCGATAAAACCGTCGTATTAGGACACGGCTTTGGCACAAATCAAACCTGCTGGAAACCCCAAGTCGACATGTTATTGGCGGAAGGTTATCAGGTTTTTACCTTTGACTTTGCAGGTGCCACCGCCAACACCGTTCCGATGTTTGATCCCTTACGCCATCAATCGCTCTATGGTTTTGCTGAAGATCTGATCATGCTGATGGAGTCGCTGAATCTTAGTGAAGCAACCTATATTGGCCATTCCATGGGCGGTATGGTCGGGTTACTGGCTCAAAACGGTAACAAAGGCATGTTTAGCTCCCTTATCTTACTAGGGTCATCGGCTTGTTACATCAATGATATTACGACTGACTATGTAGGCGGGTTCAGCAGAGAAAACATAGATAGCCTGCTGCAAGCGATGCAGGAAAACTATACGGTATGGGCAAATGGTTTTGCGCCATTAGTCGTTGGCCAATCAAACCCTTACTTGAGTAATTCAGATTTCACGCAAAATTTATTAAAACTACGACCCGATGTGGCCCATGCCGTGCTAAAAGCAGCATTTTTATCGGATCACCGAATCGATGTCGATCAATTAGATACTCCGATATATGTGTTACAAACCAGTGTTGATCATGCAGTACCAACAGCAACAGCACACTGGTTGGCCGAACATGGCAACGCACGGAAATTATTTGAAATTGCAACGCAAGGTCATTTACCACATATCACAGCACCAACACTTGTTAATGATGCAATTCTTGAGTGTCTGAAAAATTATGAGAAAACATGCTGATTTAGCCGCACGGGTTAATGCTTTTTGTACACTCATTCATGCCGATGCGATTTGTGTATGGAAAATTGAAACCGAAAAAATAGCCATCCCACTGGCCTGTTACCCATCAGGATGGTTGGAAGTGCCATTTGTCATGCCACCGATGACCGATGACATGATTTTTCATGTCACACCCGCAGATATTCTGCCCCAGCTACCTTTAGTGGTGCGAGCCCGATTAACTAACCATCCCCCCGGCGCATTATTGAAAATAAAAAATACTATGGATAATGGGGCATCAGTAGGAATTATCGCCATCTGGAATGACCCACAAAAAATAATCACCGAGCTAGAGATAGTTAGCCAATTAACACACCTGACATTAGAACAATTATTCCGATTTGATCGCCTGTTATATCAGAGCAGTGAAGCTAACCAACAAATGCGAGCATTCGCTGATGTACTACCTCACGGCGTCATTATCGTACCGATGGATACTCAGACGGGTTATGTAAACCATGTCGCAGCTCAGCTATTAGGGTTTAACAAAAATGAAGTTTCATCCATGGAATTGTCACTGGCCATGCAATCTTTTCTGGCCAACACCACGAACTCTGATCAGCTGAAAGAATATGTAGAAGCAATTATTTCGGATCGCTGGCAAGCCGCAGAAAATCACAGTCAGATATGGCGTTTTAATACACATCCCAAAGCACTTCGCGTAACAATATCCCCTATCAAAACAACACGTACCCATGGCTGGGTTTGGCTGATGGAAGACGTGAGTAAAGAAACCGAATATCAAGACCAGCTCATAACCCAAGAGCAAAAATTCCGCAGTTTTTATCAAAATATGCAGGAAGCAGTTGTCGGGTATGATATGAATGGCAACGTCGTTGAATCAAACTTCCTGCTCAAAAAATTATTACATATCTCCGACGATGAATATGCCAATAATGAATTTAATATTCACAATCAAATGTTTGGCTGGAGTGAAAATCTCTGGCAGAACGTATTTGATGATTGTCTAAAAACAAGTGTCGCCGGCCCTTATGAAAAACAAATGCATTCTCACTCTGGCTTGTTAATTGAAGTAGAAGCATTAGCTTTCTTACGGAAAGACGCCGACGGTAATGCACTTGGTATCTGGGAAGTGATCAGGGACATTACGCAAAGAAAACAGGCAAATGCGCAACTTATTTTGTCGGCGGAAGCCTTTGCCCGTTACAGCGATGGCGTGGTATTAACAGATGAACATGAAAATATCCTGACCGTTAATGATGCATTTACAGCAATCATGGGGTTTACCCGCGATGAATTACGAGGCAAAAAGCCGAGTTTATTTAAATCGGGTCGCCATGATGCGGTTTTTTATCAAACAATGCACAACGAAATTAATTCTCATGGTTGGTGGCAAGGTGGAATATGGAACCGCACTAAAAACGGAGATCTCACCTTTAGATGGCTCACCATCAATGCCGTTCGCGATGCCAATAATTCATTAACTAATTATATTGCAGTTTACAGAGATGCCTCTACCGTCAAAGAAGCCCAAAATCGGGTTGCCTACCTCGCGACCCATGATGAGCTGACAAAACTGCCGAATAAAATGTTATTCCAGGACAGATTAGAATTTTCCATCAAGAAAACACGTAAAGACAATAATCTGCTCGCGATAATTTTGATTGGCTTAGATGGTTTCCAAAACATCAACAATGCCATGGGATACCAGTTTGGTGATGCTGTTTTAAAAGAGGTCGCTTTACGACTGTTAAATGAAATAAAAGATGAGGATACGGTTGCCCGCTTTGGTGGCGATCTTTTTGCCATCCTGATTGATGTCGCTCAGTTAGATGAAATCATCCTGTATTGCGAAAAGATATTATCAGCTATCAATAAACCGCATAATTTAGATGGTATTCCTACCGTTGTATCAGCCTCATTCGGTGTAAGTGTTTTTCCTTCAGACGGTGATGATGCAGAAGCCTTGCTATTAAAGGCGGATGCGGCTTTGCATCAGGCCAAAAAATCCGATAAAAACTCATACCGTTTTTTCACTGCTGATTTAATGGCTAAATTTAATCAGCAATTTAAAATAGAAAATGGTCTTCGTCAGGCATTAAAAAACGACGAACTCTTCTTACAATATCAACCTCAGATATCCGCGGAAAAAAACACGATCCATGGCTGTGAAGCATTGATCCGATGGCGTCAGGATGACAATGTCATATCACCCGCCTCTTTCATTCCTATCGCAGAAGAATCAGGTTTAATTATCCCTATCACTGAGTGGGTGTTACGAAAAGTATGCCAACAATTAACGTTATGGGATGCTGCCGGCCTGCACGTTTCAATTATGAGTGTAAACATCTCAGCCCGACATTTTCAGCGCGATAACATGGTGAGTAGTATTAAAACGATTTTAATCGAAGAAAATATTAGCCCTAACCGCATTTGTCTGGAAATTACAGAAGGCACATTAATTGATGCATCTCAGTGCGAACAAAAACTGAAAGAGCTGAAAGATATTGGTTTCAGTATTAGTGTCGATGATTTTGGGACAGGTTTTTCATCGCTTTCATACCTTAAACGGTTCCACCTTGATGAACTTAAGATCGATAAAAGTTTCGTCGATGGAATAGAAAAAGATGAAAGCGACAGAGCTATTGTATCGGCAACATTATCGATGGCACATAGCTTAGACATGCATGTTGTAGCCGAAGGCGTTGAAACGCTGATGCAGCTGACTTATCTCAAAGACAAAGGCTGCGAAACAATACAGGGCTATTATTTCAGCAAACCACTGTCTGCAGCAGATTTTGAACTGTTTGTTCATAAATGGAACAAACCTTCTTAAAACAGCCTTATCATTTAACCTGCTGTATTGCCATCATCCCTTGAACTTCATGTTCCAAAATATGGCAATGGAGCATTCTTAACCCCGGGAAATCTTGTCGTATTTTAATACGAACAGTTTCACCTGCACGTACATTTACCGTATCTTTCCAAGCACGGTAAGGTGCGACAACCCGGACACTATTACGCTCCGTTTCTACCACCTGAAATTGCGTTCCATGCACATGAAATGGATGATCCATATCTGATTGATTACTGATCTCCCAAAGCTCAACCTCATGTGTCCGACTCATAAAATCAATTCGCGCCATATCAAACGATTTACCATTGATGAGAAATTGCATCGAATGCTGACCATTCGCCATACTCATGATCTCGGTAAAGATGATTTTTTTAACACTTTGCGTCGCACCAAGATCATCAATTTTCCTCAGCGAATCCGGAACACTGATTGAGTTTCCCGCCTGCATATTAATCGTCGCAATTTTGGTGGTTTTCTCAACCGCAACATGTCCCATTTTTCCTCGGTTATAGGGTTCTATCTGTAAATTGGTAGCCCCTTGTTGCCCCAATGTATCAACAATGATCTCCACCCGTTCCGCCGGGCTCAGTAAGATTTGTTGCAGATCGCGAACCGGTTTTTCGAGTAAGCCGCCATCGGTTCCGACCAACGTGAATTTATGCCCCGATAACGAGAGATTGAGATATCTGGCACTGGATGCATTCCAGATCCGCCAGCGCTCTGTGCCTTGCAGATCGATAACGGGCTGGAATTGACCATTCACCAACACATACTGACCTTCACGACCATTCATCCAGTCCATTGCATCATTATCCGCGATAGCCCCCTCACGGGTTAACTTGAGATCGGAAATCATCAAATTACGCTCAGGTATATTTTTAAGCGGATCATTTTTTGCTCTGACAATAAATGGCGCAGCAAGCCCTCGATAAACCTGCTCTGCGGTATATTCATGCGGGTGAGGATGATACCAATACGTTCCGGCACTTCCCTCCGGCAAGGTAAATCGGTAAGTATGCGATTGTCCCGGCAATACTGGGTCCATCGGATTACCATCCTGCTCAGGAGGAATAGGTAAACCATGCCAGTGAATTGTGGAAGGTTGCGGTAATTTATTAATGAATGTTATCTCTACCGAATCCCCCTCATTCACGTCAATGAGAGACCCCGGAAGGCGATTGTTATAGGCCCATACGATGGTTTTCTTTCCGGCGACAAATTCCATCTCTGTCGGTGCCGCAATGACATCCGCTTTAAATATATTTTGTTGGTGACTTTGGTTCTCTAATTTAGCGATTGGCTGAAACATCTCACCACGAGGTAGCGCCGGGGCCGTCGTTGTGTCTCTACCCATCATTGGTATCATCATACCGGGCATTGATTCTTGCGCAGAAACGAACGGAACAAAAACAATAAAGGTTGCAGCTAAAATCAGCAGACCACGAGAGCAAAATAACATTTTGGCACCCTGTATTTATTGGCTGACTAATAAATAATAGGTGAACTACAGGTAAACGTGGTGTTGCTTATGTACAGAACCTTTCTACGGCCTGTACACAAACAGATCTCAATGTTGGAATGTATGCATAAAAATCATGAATAACAGCGAGTCATGCCCACCCATCACTCAATTTGTCATCAGTTGCTATCATCATCCGCATTAAAATGAATGCCAGCGTTTTTTCTGGCCTGCGTTAAGACATCAAGAACAACTAATGAATGATCGAGATTTTTGTAGCACGCAGAGTGATCCTTCCGGGTAAACATGGCATAAAACGCACGAAACTCATTAACCATATGATTGTCGTATTCATGTTTATCTATAACGGAAAGCTCATTATTAATGCAACATTCAACGGATTTAGAAATATTGGGTGCACTGGTTAACTTGATGTAACCATTGATGCCTTGAACCGTCGCGTGACTGGGGCTTTGTGAGTCTTTGGCTCCACAGCAAACAGCAAGAAATTTCGGATATTGCATAATCAATATGCCTGACGTATCAATGCCGTTGAACCCGATATTGGCATGATATTCGACTGCGTCAGGTTTTCCGAACAAGCCACAGATAAAATGCACATTATAGATATTGATATCATAGAGTGCGCCACCAGACATTGCCGGATCAAATGCGGGTAAAACAGTACCTGAAAGATATTGCGGATAACGGCTTGAATATTGCGAGTAATTACACTGGACTAGTTTGATATCGCCCACTTTCTCAAGATTTTCTTTAATGTGCTGAAAATTGGGTGAATAAAGTAACGTGATCGCTTCCAAAAGGAACAAGTTATTTTTTCTGGCAATATCCGATAACGTTAAGAGTTCGCCATAATTTGACGTAAAAGGCTTTTCACAAATCACATGTTTATGGGCATTAAGGGCCGCTAAAGCATATTCATAATGCAGATTGTTAGGAATACCGATATAGACGATATCAATCTCAGGATCGTTCAGTAATGCTTGGTAATCGGTATAAATTTTGTTTATGCCAAACTCTTTGGCTAAGGCTTCGCCTTTTGCCCGGCTATTCTCTCTGACGACAATAGCTTCACAAGTAATTTCAGCGATCTGACTGATTGCATTAAGACATGTAACGACAATGTTCCCTGAACCAACAATACCGACTCGCATGATTTATCCTCTGCATTCATCACAATAAAATTGATGTCGTTTTTCTATCTGATAACGGATATTTCCCCGAAACAAAGAAGTGATACAGGTATAGCAGAGAGGAAATATAAGGCCAACACATATCAGTTATTACAAATAAAAACACCGCGCATACCGTTAAATATGCGCGGTGATATTGATCTAATGCAAATTAGATCAGGAAGTCATTCAGAGTTTTACCAGCAGCAATGCCTTCGCGGATAGGCACTGGCTGACGGCCTTGACCAGTCCAAGTCTGTACGTTGCCTTCTGCGTCAGTGTATTTATATTTAGCTGGACGAGGTTCACGTTTACTTGTTTTCTCAGTAGCAACTGCACCAGAAACCAAATCAGCTAAATCGATACCTTCTGCTTTCAACAATTCTTTGTATTCAGCAATTTTTTGCAGACGAGCTTCTTGGCTCTTACGCACTGATTCTTCATTAGCACGGCGCTCTTCTACGATAGCCGTTAATTTTTCAAAACCTTCATTCAACTGTTCAAGAGTCAATTCACGAGTGATTGCTTTCAGGCTGCGTGCGTTTAAAAAGACGCGTAAGAAATCTGACATGGTTTTACCTTCAATTTCATTATTAATGGGGAGGCTTTACTAGCCACCTTTTAATTGTATATTTGAATTATAAAATTAACAAATAAATTTATATTGCAGACACTCACCACCCATATCTCGAAACAAAAACCAGACAGAAACCAGATCTTATCTTTATCACTTATTACATCACGCTAAAAACTCAGAGTATCCGATTTATTCCTCGGCTTTACTCGCCAGACTATTAATTGTCGCAAATTGAGAATTGCAATTTGCGACTTAATGACAGCGGCCACCCTGTTTCTTCTCCATCAGCAGCATTTAGTAATTGAACATGGCACAGACTATTAATCCATAAAAAACGAAAGGTTTTAACCCATGTGTATCAAATGGTTAAGAAACATAGCAAACAAGGCCGATTGAGACTCGATGTGCAATTTATTATAGATATGTTTGCGGTGGTTTTTTACTGTTCCGACACCGATAGTTAACTGTTCTGCAATAGTTTTAGAATCATTCCCTTGTAGTAATAATTGCAAAATAGTTCGTTCTCTTACTGTCAGTTGATTGATAGCAAACGTCGCTATTCCCTGATCAATAAGATCACGAATATTTACTTTTCCCGTCGGAGCCAAAGAAAACGAAAAAGACTCCGTGCACCAGTGCTGACTACATAGCGCTGATAATACTGGGAACAGGGGAACCAGTTTTTCTTTTGCAACATGGTGTAATTCATTTTGTGTACTCAAAAAACCCAGAAAAACCACTACCCACCGCTCTTCATCAATCTGAACGACAATGCCTATTTCATTTTTCCAACCTGTATCTGTATAAAATTCATCAACATATTCTGTTGCTAACCCCATCTGTTCCGTCAACGCAGTGAAAGAATAAATGCCGGGCTCAAGACCCGACATTATTGCTCTATAAAAGGGATCGTGTTGATAGGTTCCATTAAAATAACTCTGAAAAAGCAACTCTCGCTGGTGAGTAATATTGTCATATAAATAAACTGGTTTCCGGGTTTTGCTATAACCTAAGATCACTACACAATCAAAAACACATAATGCGCTGATGTATTGAACCAATGCAGATGAAAAACGCGGCGTTTTTACCGCAGCAATCACTCCCGCTAATTCCAACACGCCTTTCTCGGTTTTCTTCATTTTCAGATTACCTCCATGCAATACAGATTATCCGCTGATAAAAAATGAAGATCTATCCCTAAAGGGACATAGAGTACCGTTAGTTTATTTAGCACTATCGAATGAATATTCCCGTAGTGATGAGGTAAATAAATCATGACCAGTAATACATTAATAGACGAACTTGAGCAGCGCGGGCTACTCGCGCAAATTTCAGATAAAAGATTGTTATCTGACCACCTCAATTCAGGCTCAAGAATAGTCTATTGCGGTTTTGATCCAACCGCAGACAGTTTACATATTGGTCATCTCGTGCCGCTGCTGATGTTGCGCCGTTTTAAATTGGCCGGACATAAACCAATTGCCTTAGTTGGTGGAGCAACAGGCATGATTGGTGATCCCAGCTTTAAAGCGACAGAGCGGATGTTAAATACGCCAGGAATAGTACAAAGCTGGGTTACTGCTTTATCTGCACAGATTACCGCCATTCTGAAATCCGATGACACAACAGAAAACGAATTGATATTAAATAATGCCAATTGGGTAGCAAAAATGGACGTGTTGACGTTTTTACGCGATATCGGTAAACATTTTTCCGTTAATGCCATGATCGCGAAAGACTCCGTTAAGCAACGATTAGAACGTCCGGATCAGGGCATTTCTTTCACTGAATTTTCCTATTCATTATTACAATCGTACGATTTTTCCGAATTAAATAAACATTATGATTGTTCAATACAAATTGGTGGTAACGACCAATGGGGCAATATCACCAGTGGCATTGATCTGACCCGGCGATTAAATCAGCACAAAGTGTTTGGCATGACGCTGCCATTGATCACCAAGGCTGATGGCACCAAATTCGGTAAAACAGAAAGTGGTGCCGTGTGGCTGGATCCGCTTAAGACTTCGCCTTATACCTTTTACCAATTTTGGCTAAACACGGCTGATACTGATGTGTATCGTTTTTTACGTTATTACACATTTTTATCCCCTGATGAAATTAATGCACTGGAGGTGGCCGACCGAAGCAGAAACAAACCGGAAGCACAGGCTGTACTGGCACGTGAAATGACATTACTGATCCACGGTAAAGCAGCGTTGCTCGCAGCAGAACATATTTCACAGGCACTGTTTACGGGGAATTTTAGTCAGTTAACACAGGATGAATTTCAGCAATTGGAACAAGACGGTATCCCGATGACAGAAACCACGGCTCGGTTATCGTTATCGGAATTACTAATCAAAATCGGACTGGCAACTTCAAACCGTCAGGCTCGTGAGTTTATTCAAAACGGCGCGATTGCCGTGAATGGTGAAGTATTTCAATCCGATGATTTGGCGGAAATATTCCCACTACATGATTGTTATTTCGTATTAAAACGTGGCAAAAAACAGTTTCATCTGGTGAAGCTCTTATAGTAAAAAACCCGGCGTAAGCCGGGGATAAATGCAGAGAAGAACTATTTTATTAACTCACAGCAGTCAATACCGCCTTAACATCATATAACGTCACAGGAGCTGGGTTGGTAAACAATGACACTTCCAGCAAAGTCAGCTCCGCTATTTCATCAAACTGTTCCTCTGTGATCCCTGCCTGACTTAAGGAAGGAATACCGATTTCACGATTCAGATGAGTAAGTGCATCCACTACCGCATCGACCGATAGTTGATCACCTGCCAGACCGATAGCACGCCCAATCGCTATTACTTTTTCCGGCACCGCTCGGCCATTAAACGCCACTACTTCGGGTAACACGATGGCATTAGCCAGACCATGTGGTAAACCACAGACCGCACCTAGTGGATGGGCAATGGCATGTGCCAATCCGAGTATTGCGGAATTGAAAGCGATGCCAGCCAAAAGACTGCCCAACATCACCTGTGAACGCGCCTCAATATCTTCCGGTGAACGCACAACTTTTGGCAGATATTGATAAATCAGCGCAATCGCCTTATAGGCATTGAGATCCGTCAGTGGTGTGGCAATAGTGGATAATGCCGCTTCAATCGCATGCGTCATGGCATCCATCCCGGTCGAAGCAGTCACTGACTGCGGCATGGAAAGTGTCAACAACGGGTCAACCAGTGCCACATCGGCAGCGATAGCCCGTCCGGCCAGCACCATTTTCCGCTTTCTGGCATGATCACTGACGATGGAGAAACTGGTGACTTCACTGCCAGTACCTGATGTTGTTGGAATAGCAATCATCGGTACCGTAGTTTTGGTGATTTTATCCATGCCTTCATAGTCGGTGATCGCCCCACCCCCACTCAGCAACACCCGTACAGCTTTGGTGGCATCAATGGCACTGCCACCGCCAATGGCGATCAACAGATCAGTTTTTTTGGCCTTGGCAAATTCGGTCATGCGATTGACGAGTGCGATGTCTGGATCGGGTGTAACCTCATGAAAGCAGCAGACCGCACCAAAAGCGGTGGTAAGTTTTTGCAGCAGCGGATCGGCAATGCCTGCGGCCTTCACACCCGGATCGCACACCACCATGACAGAGCGCCCATTCAGACGCTCAGCCCATTCCACCACCTGTCCGCTGACACCGCAGCCAAATATCACCTTATTGGGCACTTCAAAGACAAAAGACATGTTATTTGTCCTCTTGTTCGAAGGCAGTTTTCAGTGCCGACACCAACAGATCACAACCCGCTTTATCGATCACCAGAGGCGGCGCCAGCACCAGTTTTGGCCCGACCGGACGCACCACAGCCCCAGCCTCCCGAGTGGCGGCGGCGATACGAAATGCCAGATTGTTATCCGGGGCAACTGAGGTACGCGCCTGTTTGTCATCCACCAGATCAATGGCCACCATCAGCCCTTTGCCGCGCACATTTCCCACCGATGGGAACAGCGACTCAAAGGTCTGTAATTGACTGAGCAGGTATTCGCCCATATGCGCGGCATTCGCAGGCAGATTTTCTTTTTCTACAATATCGAGCACGGCCAGACCAGCAGCACAACCCAGTGGATGCCCGCCATAGGTGTAGCCAGTCATCAGCAGACCACGGTGATCATGATTGTCCAGATAGGCATCTTCGATACGCTTGTTCAATACGGTGGCGGAAAGCGGTACATAGCCTGCAGTTAACGCCTTAGCAAACACCATAATATCGGGCTTAACACCCCAGCCACGTGAGCCAAACATCGAGCCACTGCGGCCAAAACCGGTAACCACTTCATCGGCAATCAGCAGTACGCCATATTTATCACAGATCTCGCGTACCAGTGGCCAGAAATTCGCCGGCGGTACAATCACGCCACCCGCCCCTTGTACCGGTTCAGCTATAAAAGCCGCGACGGTGTCCGGGCCATAATAAAGAATGTCACGCTCTAGTTGAGCGGCCACCAATTTACCCAACTCAACCGGGTCTTCACAGTTCCAAGGGTTGCGATATAACCACGGTGATTCGATCTGGCTGCAACCATCCAGCATCGGGCCATAGTTCAGACGATAAACCGGTAAACCGCTGACTGAGGTACCACCAATATGCACACCGTGATAAGCATTTTTCAGGGAGATAAACCGAGTACGTTTCGGTTCGCCTTTTAACACCCAATACTGACGTGCTACTTTTAATGCAGTTTCAACACCATCAGAACCACCCATGCCGAATAACACCCGGCTCATACCTTCCGGTTGAGTCATCTGGATAATTTTATTCGCCAGCTGTTCCGCCGCAGGATGAGAAACACCATCAAACAGTTGATAATACGCCAGTTCGTCCATCTGTTTGTTGATAGCAGCTTTCACTTCTGGGCGATTATGCCCTACGTTGACACACCACAAGCCAGCAAAGCCATCAAGCATTTTCCGGCCCTTGTCATCCCACACAAACAGGCCGTCACCTTTCACGATACGCAGCGGTTCTTTACCAGCCCAATCGTTCGGATGCGCCATTGGGTGCCAAAAACGGTAAGACTTACCCTCTACAGCTGAATTCAGCATAGTCATAATATTTCTCCGGTATAAATCAGAATCAGTAATTAAGAACGATGGTTGTGTAGTTAGAGTGTTTCGACAATCTGCCCAATACGGGAGTAACGTTCAGGGCTCATCCGCTTGAGCAGATGTGCGCCGAAATACCCCGCCAAGGCGATAAAGAACAGTAGATAAGGCAGTGCAGATACGACCGGTGATGATGAACCGCTCATCACATCCAGGTTATTAATCACCAGGATCAGTGTGGCAAACATGCCGACACTGGCCAGAACCGGCGCAATAAAACGGCTCCAGAGCGACGCTTGCAGTGTTTTGTTTTTCAGAAAATACGCCACGACCGCAATCGAGACACCACATTGCAACAGTAAAATTGACATACTGCCCAGCGCGGAAGCCCAAGAGAACACATCGGTCATCGGGTCGAGTTTCAGCACGACAAACAACGCCGTCGCAGCGAACATAAAGATACCCTGCACCATGCTGGCGATGTACGGAGTCTGAAATGACGGATGGGTGTAGGCCATTTTCGACCACAGCAGACCATCACGACTGATAGCAAACAGATAGCGAGATAAGGTGTTATGGAATGCTTGTGTAGCAGCAAACAGGCTGGTGATTAATAGAACCGACATCAGATCGGTCGCCCAACGGCCCAGTACTTGTTCTGCGATGGTGTAAATAAACAGGCCCGGATCTTTCGCTGCGGTCGCCGCCACTTCAGCAGAGCCACAATATTGCACAAAAGCCCATGAAGTCAGGGCAAAAAACAGCGCAATCAATGTAACTGCCGCCAGTGTCGCCTTAGGCACTACTTTTTCCGGTTCACGACACTCTTCGGAATAAATCGCGGTTGCCTCGAAACCCACAAATGAACAGATGGCAAAAACCATCGCGATACCCATGTTGCCGCTGAACATGGCCGATGGTTCAAAAGAAGTAAATTCAATACTGATCGGTTGGCGTAAGATAGCAATGTCAGTCAGTAGTACAATGCCCACTTCCAGCAACATCAATATACCAAGCACTTTTCCACCCAATTCCACTTTGGCAATACCCAGCGACACCACAATCACTTGCATACCTAAGGAAAACAGCCACCAAGGGATATCGAGCCCAAAGTGAGACTGAATAAATTGAGCGGAGAAAAAACCAAACATCGCAGTAACGGAAAGCTGAATGGCAGTATAAGCCAGCAAGGCCACGCTTAGCCCTGCCATACCACTGTTAATGCCTAACCCTTGCGCAATATAAGAATAAAATGCACCAGCATTCACCACGTAACGACTCATGGCGACAAAACCAAAACTGAATACTACCAGCAGAATACCAGCTAACAGATAAACACCTGGCACACCGGAACCATTGCCAGCCATGAAGGCGACTGGTAAACCACCGACTACACCTGTAAGTGGTGACGCCGCCGCGATAACGAAAAAGATAATTGACCAAAGGCCAAGACTACCTTTCTGAAGTTGATTTTGCTGTTCCATGTTCCTCTCCTTCCTTGATGGATCATGGTCAGTCTATGAAGCTACGGTGTTTTAACGTTATCGAAATCCGGCAAACTTTCAGATCATTATTAAGCATTAAATTTTCGGATCGCTTTCTGCGTTTGTGATGGCAGCTCACCGAACAAACGTTTGTAGTCGACCGTGAATTGCGACAGATGCCAGAAGCCCCATTGCGCAGCGATTTCACTGATGTTAGACGATGTATCACTCATCACCAGAATGCGCTTCACCGCATTAAGCCGCATATTCTTCAGAAATACCGCCGGGCTTTGACCCGTCACCGTTTCAAAACAATTCTGTAAAGTGCGGCGAGAGGTATGAGTCAATGAACACAGCTCATCAACCGTCAGCGGCGTTTCTGCACTCTCGATAAATGCTTCTTGCGCCTTCGTCACGACACGCTGTGCTTTTTGCAGTGATTGTTTGATATTTATATTTTGCTGATGAGCGACATCGAAAAATGAAAAAACCAACTCCCTGATTTCACTTTGAAATTGATGCCGAGCCTGTTTACCTGCCAGTTGTAACGGATGCTCCATCACCCCCTGAATGGTTGCGCTGATCTGCTGGCGAATACGATTAGCTAAAATATCATTTCTGACAGAACACACTGAGCGCGGTAATTCATCAACCTGATCGCCTAGTAACGTCAAGGGAATACTAAGAACCAATAGTGACGAGTATTCTGGTGTTTGCAGCATCAATTCACCGCGACGATAAGACCAGGTTACATCCTGCAACGTCATGGGCTTTCCCATCCAGCGCGTTTCACCGGAAAGCGCCTTAAAGACACCGAGACACAGTGTATCAGTACGTGCTTCACCATTTTGAAAAACAGACTGAGACAACTGCTCTTCATACAATTGCACGCCATCCAGCCACACCTCTTTGAGATTGCCCTCAAAACGCCCCTTTGAGATCTGATCATAACGAAGTGACCAATCAGTTAGGATCTGACTGTGCTGCGCCAATTCCTGTATGCGCGAAGCACTACGGAATCCGTTCTGGTTATCTGAATGGGAATTGAGCACCATGAGTGATCCTTATATAAAGGAAATATAAGGATCATCAGCAAAAAATAAGCCATACAGATATCGAAATTCGGCAGAGTTTTTAACTAATTATCAGCCAATAGCAGTTGATTAGTTCGGAAACAATGAAAATACAAGATAAAAACACATCACCAATTAATATAATAAATTTTGTGCACCAATATGGATTCAACGCTCATTTTGGCGCAAATAGACATAACAGAAACCACATGATGTACTATCCATTCAAGAATTAATTAATAAGGGTGTTATATGTTCGGTATTCATGATCTCGCATTATTTATTATTTCAGGCTTCTTACTCAATGTAATGCCAGGCCCAGACTCATTATTAATCATGTCAAAAAGTGCATCTCAGGGGTGGCGAGCAGGCAGTGTCGCATCACTCGGTATTGGCTCCGGCGTTTTTGTGCATGTATTTGCCGCAGCACTTGGTTTATCTGCAATTCTGGCCAGCTCTGCAACTGCGTTTACAGTGGTGAAATATGTGGGAGCCGCTTATCTCGTCTATATCGGCATCACTGCTTTACGCCAGAAATCCAGCGTCGATAGTGAGGCAAACAATTCTGTGAATTCATTACCACACACAATGAAATCCATTTTTTGGCAAGGTTTTCTGAGTAATGCACTGAACCCTAAGGTAGCGTTGTTTTTCCTGGCTTTTGTGCCGCAATTTATTAATCACGACTCCCCGGAAAAAGCATTAGCCTTCATTGTTCTGGGTGCCATTTTTAACGTAAACAGCATGCTGTGGTGCCATTTTCTGGCTATTTCCACTGCATTTGCCAGTAAACGACTAAAAATCAGTAAATCTATGAGTGTTTGGCTGAATAAAACAATTGGAGTGTTATTTATTTCATTAGGAATGAAATTAGCGTTGGCAGCAAAAAATTAATGAAATGATTCGAACTTAATCGAGGTCGAGCGGAGTCAATATTATTGGACCGTAAATGATGTTTTAATGTCAGATTTACTGAATTTCAGACAACAAAAAACCCCGCATTAGCGGGGTTTTTTGTGTCTTGCAATTAGGAGCCTGGCAGTGTCCTACTCTCACATGGCGAATGCCACACTACCATCG
>Ga0183099_1000863_pt1 | contig 19404 bp, 13 predicted proteins | sample Biomet1_FD_127788 | JGI IMG/M metagenome (GOLD analysis project Ga0183099, IMG submission 127788) | Microbial communities from bioreactor (seeded with anoxic lake sediment) at LBNL, California, USA - Biofuel metagenome 1 | ecosystem: Engineered > Bioreactor > Anaerobic > Unclassified ... | reverse complement strand
AACAAAGCTGGCTCTTCAGAAAGAAAAGATGCGCGCTGATTTTTATAATGAGATGATAAACGTCGCTGAAGAGACGCTTAACATTCCCATTCGAAAAAAAGCTGGCACCAAACAGTAACAAGGCTTCATGCAGAAGTCCCTTCTTATACAATAAAGGGACTTTGCAGCCTGTTTGGTGCTTCGAAGCAAGCCTATTACAAGCATGGTGATGCCGGAATAGAAAAAGCCGCCATGGTTCGTTTTATAGTTGAATATGTAAAAAGTGTCCGTGAAATAGACAAAGGGATCGGCGGTGAGAAGCTGTGGCATGTGTATACAAATTACTTTGGTGCAAGTTATAGTATCGGTCGTGATGCTTTTTTGAAGATTGTCAGACAATATAATTTAAACTTAAGAAGGCCCCGAAAAGGCTGTCGTACCACAAACTCAGATCACGATTATCCGCTCTACCCCGATTTGATAAAACACTTGGATGTAAGCAGACCTAATCAAGTATGGGTTAGTGACATAACCTATATCCGTATATTAGATAAGTTTTGTTTTTTATCTCTTGTGACTGATTCTTACAACCGTGAGATAGTCGGTGCATACGTTGGTCCTACGCTTGAGACTAAACATACGATTGAAGCGCTTCGGCAAGCCTACCAGAAACTGAATCCTGAAGAAAGAACAGATTTGATTCATCATTCTGACAGGGGAGTTCAATATGCTAGTTTTATGTATACTGATGAGCTTAAATCTAAAGGGATAAAAATTAGTATGACTGAAAACGGAGATCCAAAAGATAACGCCATAGCGGAACGTGTCAATGGTATACTGAAACAGGAATTCTTAAATCATTATGAATTTAAGACTATTGATGAAGTCCGACAGGCTGTCAGGCAAGCTGTAGAATTCTACAATACTCAGAGACCACACAGGAGTCTGGATATGCTCACCCCGGAACAGGCTTCTAAAAAAACGGGGTATCTGAAAAAACATTGGGTAAGCTATAAAGATAAATATACAAATACATATTTGTAACAAACTAAAAAAGGATTATATTTGCCTTTAAAACATGAACTGGTTAAATGAAGAGCTTCTATAGAAATTTAATGAAGCTTTTATCTATATTAACTTGTTAATATGTTTTATCCTGCAAAAAGGAAGTCAACCTCTTTTGGACTTTAAACCTAAAGAGGTCAACCCGTATCAGAGTTAATAAATTAATCAGTCAACTGATTATAGGCTTAGGAACAGTAGTGGTCAACTGGAATCAGTTTAATACAAATACCCATAGAAACTAATATTTTATTGGTTTATAGTTTCTGCAAACATGTACAAGAATTAGAACTAACATGTACAAGCCACCCTATAAACATGTACATGTTTATGTTTATATCCCGCTTTGTTTTTGCTAATTTGTTTAGTTGATTCTGTTTATCAGAATAAATTAATTATTAATGTTATGACTCAATTCTTTGTAGGTGATTTTATTCTTTTACTGTAATAGAATTGTCTTATTTTGATTGAATAGTGGTGTACATGGTGTACTTAAAAACACTATTTTGGCTTTCTGGAAATCATTTTTTGAAAATTCCGCAAATTGCAGAATTTTCAAAAAATGATTCTGTAAAACGAAAAAAGAACAATTTATGTACACCATGTGCACCACTTTACCATAGAAGCTACAAAAATTAACTCTCAGCATTGAAAATACCATCCAGAAACTCATTATATAACTTCAAACAAGAAGGATGATCGGCATTCTTATCCATATCATAGAAATGGAAAGTGCTCAACAGCTTCATACCTGTATAAGCATTCATTTTATGAAAGCCAAACATCACACCCTCGTCTACGCTCTTCTGATCAAAGAACTCTCCTTCCAGTGTAAACGCCTCTAAAGGGGCATTCCAGGAAGTAGTCAGAATATACTTTTTTCCTTGTAACTGACCTCCCGTTCCATAATTGCGGGTTGGATTCTTCCTTGTTCTGCCATCATTCTTATAAAGCCCTTTATTCTGCCCTTCAATAAAGACAAAATCCAAATATTTTTTAAATTCGTGGGGCACTTGAAACCACCAGATGGGTGTATGATAAATCACTATATCTGCCCAAACAAACTTTTCCACTTCCTCTTTAGGAACATAAGGATCATTTATATCTGTAACCTTAACCTCATACCCTTCTTTATTTTTAAAATAATCAATAGAAGCATCTGTCAGTATTTTATTGAATTCACCGCTGGACTGAGCAAATCGCTGTCCACCGTTTATTATAAATATCTTCTTCATAAACTAAATTTTCATTATACTACTCTATTATTGCTTGAAAGCATATTCTGATATAACATCAAACAAGCGATAATGACTTTTTAAATAGCATAAATTAACATGAATAACAAAACCGGCCGAAATGTTTTGAACGTTATCGGCCGGTTCTCTCTAATGAAGATTTAAATACAAACTGGTTAGGTTGTTTTTGCAAATAAAAAATAGTTAGTCTACTTAGTCATGGTATATTTTTAATAGCTCAGACCTTCGTTGAACTTGAATAAAGGATAGTTTGGTCCTTCGTCGTATCCAGGTACATCTGATTTCTGATTCTGTGCAGCTTCTTCACTGATCGGAGTGGTGAAAGGCATCTTACCTGTTGGATTGAATTTGCCGGTCACAACGTCTAGTAAAGCATCTGTAGTAGTTCCAAAAGTTGAAAGTACACCTTTAATGGTCTTTGTTTCGTCATTGTAAACTTCATTGATCACCCAAGGATTGGTATAGTTAATTACCAATACAGTAGGTTTTTTGAAGTTACACAGTTTATGTAGCAAGTGTTTACTCCATTTTTTGAGAGTGATACATGAAGCGGAGAGCCGTCAGAGTCGAACAATGATTTAGCTCCGGGAGTAATCCACATAAGGATAACATCTGCTTCTTCGGGAGTTTTAACGAATTGCAAATCCCAATTATTCTGTTCAGGAATGGTTACGTGAGTTCCGTTAGGAGAACCTTGAGAAATGTAATAAGATTCAAAATAAACCTTAGTCTTAGGCTTCAATGGCAGAACATTTGATTCGTTTCTCAAAAGAACGATTGACTTTCTCATTGCAAGGTCAGCTCTTTCCTGGAACTTCTTGTTAGCAACAATTTCCACTGCTTTTTCTACATCCACATATGGATTCTCAAATAATCCAAGCTCAAATTTCTCCATTAAAAGGCGATAAACAGAGTCATCTATCGTTTTCATTTTTACTGCACCCACCTTGATAGCCTTCAATAATTCAGTTGGGTCAGCACTACCTGAATAGATATTAACACCTGCTTCCTGAGATTTTTGATAACGTTCAGTGATAGTCAGATTCTCAACGCCCCAAGGCATCATATCGATTGGACCGGTATCAGAGTTAATAATACCTTTGAATCCAAGTTCTTTTCTCAATAAATCCTGAAGAACGCCTTTATTGTAAGCATAAGCAACACTCTCGTATTTTGTTCCTACAGGATAAGAATAATAAGGCATAATAGCTGATACACCTGCATTAATGGCAGCCTTGAAAGAAATCAGGTTATTTTTGAACATACCGCCTGGGAAAACTTCTCTTTTGCCCCACGAAAAATGAGGGTCCTGTCCATTCTCTGTTGCACCACCTCCAGGGAAGTGCTTCACTGTAAGTGCTACAGAATTAGAAGAAAGTTTGCTGCCTTGGAAACCAAGAACCACTTCGCGCATGGTTTCAGCTGCCAGATTAGCATCCTCACCAAATGTACCTTCAACTCTCTGCCAGCGAGGCTCAGTTGCCAGATCGGCCATGTACATGTATCCTTTTCTCAAACCTATAGCGACCCATTCCTGACGAGCGATATCTGCAAATTCACGAACCAACTTAGGATCTCTCATTGCAGCCAGCCCTAGTTCGCCGGGCCAGGTAGAGAATGTAGTTTTACCTACACTCAGACCTATTGAAGCATCTTTAGTGATGTGATTACGTGGATTGGAAGCCACGATTGCAGGAATACCCAAACGGTCGCTTTCGCACAAAGCCTGAAGCTTGTTGGCCCATTCAGCTAAAATATTGGTTGCAGCGTTTGCTCTCAGAATAAAATGCCGCTGATGGTTTTTAGTTACTGCTTTTGTTGTTCCGGCTGCTGATAATGAAGGCACCGGCAGTGGCTTGTGAGTAAACATATTAATATCCTGTACCAGGTCTTCTTCATTAAAGTTACTGGTTATAGGCAGATTAGTTTTTGGCTTTTCAAAAGACCAGTCATTCTCCAAACGAGTGGTACTAATCAGCATATAGCCTGCTTTCTCTTCCACAGTCATTTTTGAAAGTAAATCTTTAGCTCTCTCATTATTAGGCAGCCTCCAATCCTCATACTTATCCAACTTACCATTACCGTTCAAATCTTTGAATTGTAATCCGTTCACTGTTAGCATCTTCACTGAACGGTGGCCCAAAACAGGCTGTTGTACTGGTTGAGTTACTGCAAATGCTATTGTTCCCGTAGCTAGTAGCATCAATGCTACTTTAATTCTTTTTTTATTCATATATTAATAATTAATAGATTGGTATACAATTAAAACTTAACTATTGCTTTTAGTTCAAATGTTAGCGGACGCAGATAACTTCCATTCATCACAACATTTTTAAATTTATCAGGATTCTCCAACAAATCAGCTTTTGTTATCAACTCAGCCCCCGAGATACTACCTGATGCACCTTTTTGATTCAGGAAGTTTATAACAGTTCCGCCCAGTGTAAGATTCTTATTAACTGTGTAATCTATACCTCCGAATGTCTCCCAATGAGAGTTAAAGAACAATGAATTACCCACATTTGCATATTGCTTGCTAAAGTAGCGAAAAGAAGTCCATAGCCGCATACTTTTCGTTAGACGGTAACTTGGATCAATTTCCAGCAGAACTTTAGAAATACCGGTTACCTGCATATTGTTATAATCATATTCTTTCCCGTAAGCTGTAAAGTCAAAATTCTTGTAATTTGGCTTTTGGAAAGTGGCCAATAAGTGAAGTTCAGCACCGGTGAATGGTTTCAAAACAGCATCTGTTGTCCAACCGAGAGTTGCTACGTCATATTTTAGATGATACAGGTTGGTAATACTTGTATTGCTTGGATCAACCAAGTTATAGCGACTCTGAAAGTTTGTCTTCTTAATATATGTAACTGCAGATACAATGCTGATTTTTGCATCATTGTAATAAATCCCTGCACGTCCGTAAGGCACAGACACTGCATCCGTGTAAGGAGTAACAACTCCTGCGTAGTCTGATAATTTAGATCCCTGCTGGCTATATGAAGCCTCTGCCAGGATACCATATTTATGTGCAATCTTATAAGTCAGGTTTACAGTAATAGCAGGAAGTACCCAGTCGTGGCTAAAACCAGTAAGCACAGCTTTTTCATCAGTAGTAGGATTTGTTGTACCAATATGGAAACCTGCATAACGTTTGAAAGGCAAATTGTCACCGCTAAGATTGAAATACTCCACACGTGCACCGATATAAGCGTTCAGCTTTTTGGTAATGTTCCAGTCGTCCGTTAAGTAAGCAGCAATACGGTTTTCACTACCTTTAAAGTATTCTCCGGCAGCATTTAAATTATAATAGGTATCCCCGTTTTTATTAGCCAGTTTGCGAGGATTAGGAGCCACCTCATGCTGATATGCGGTACTATTTCCCTCATAATCAGTATTATTATTCCATTCATTCATACCAAGACGTAAATTATGATTCCCTTTTTTTTGGGTTAGTTCCGCCATCATCATAAAATCTTTCACCTTGCCAAAATCAAGCATTGAATTTCTGTTCTGAACATAGCCAAGGTAAGGTGTTCCTGTATCAGCATAAGTATATCCACTTGTTACATCTGCTTTAGTAACACTTGCACCAGGTTCAAAAACAATCGCTGCATTACTGTAGCTATATTTGGCACTCAGCTTAAAGTTCATGCCATTGTCAAACTTATACTTACCTAATATTGCATATTCATTAGAAATATTCTGAGCAGCATCTTGCAGATATACTTCCTTCATTTGGCCTGTTTTTATGTCCATATATTGCATTTTCCCATCTACAGGAGAATAGCTATCAGTGCCCAGTTTAAATCCAGATAATGGTGTGATGCTACCATCTCCATTATAGATGAAAGGAGCTATATTGGTTGCTCCGGATGTTAATGATCTGGAATCAGAATGTTTATATAGCAATGAAACTTCACCTTTGCAGTTGTTAAATTTCTTAGTCAGTGCACCTTTGTAGATCTGAGTACGATCAACATAGTTAGTATATTTAAGCTGAACTGCACCCGGATCAAAGTTCTGGTATACATCAGCGGCAAAAAACCAATCGTGACCTAATGCCCCTGACATATTAAAATCGAATTGCTGCATTCCGTATTGATTCAAGCGGTAATTGAAACGACCTTCAAACTTATCCCCACCTAATCTGGTATATGAATTAGTGGCATATCCCACACGTCCGGTAGTAGTTTGAACTTCGCTAAGTTTCAACAATCCTATGTGGTCAAGGCTTGAGTCTGCCCGCCAGTGAGAGCTTGGAAAGTGAGGCCAGTAGTGATATACCACAGGCAGATCATTTACCAGAATAATCACATCACCGGCATTTACTACAGGTAAACCGATTGATATCTGTCGGGGACCTTCATCGCTTGATGCATTAAGCATCACATTACGATTACTCTCTTCTTTGCCGGCTTTAATGGTTATTGTGGCAGTATCCGTTTTTTGCATTTGCGCCATCAAAAAAGAAGTAGTCAGCAATGCCGATACAATCAGGGTTATTCTTTGTTTGTTCATAAATATTGATTTTTTATATATTTGTTCGTAATCTGTTATTCATAAAGAGATTTGGCGATACCCATCTCCAATCCACGTAATTCAGCCAATCCTCTAAGACGCCCTATACAAGAATAGCCCGGATTAGTTTTCTTTTTGAGATCATCAATCATTTGATGTCCGTGATCCGGTCTCATGGGGATAGAAACTTTGCGTTGTTGCTCCAATTCCAGCAAAGCCTTCATCACGTGATACATATCCACATTTCCTTCCAAGTGGTTTGCTTCATAGAAGTTTCCTTCTTCATCACGCTGAGTGCTGCGAAAATGTACAAAGTTCACACGGTCACTGAAACGTTTCATAATACCTACCAAATCGTTGTGTTCGGACACACCAAAAGAGCCTGTACATAAGCATAAGCCGTTTGATTGATTTGGAACAGCGTCGATTAGTTTTTGAAAATCATCGCCAGTACTAAGAATGCGAGGTAAACCAAGAATAGAATGGGGAGGATCATCCGGATGAATCACCAAAACCACGCCCGCTTCATCGGCAACAGGAGCTATTTCGCTTAAGAAGTAGATTAAGTTTGCACGAAGTTTCTCTGCATCAATGTCCTTGTAACGATCCAAAGCTTCCTGAAACTGTTTCAGAGTGAAACTTTCTTCAGAGCCTGGCAACCCCGCAATAATATTACGCTCCAGAGTATGTTTCTCTTCATTGCTCATTTGCTCAAAGCGATTTTTTGCCTTTGATTTTTCTTCTGCAGAATATTCATTTTCAGCACCCGGACGTTTTAAAAGAAACAAATCAAAAGCTATGAAAGCAGCTCTTTCAAAACGAAGCGCTTTAGAACCGTCGGGCATGGTGTATGCCAAATCTGTACGGGTCCAGTCAAGTACTGGCATGAAGTTATAGGTCACAATGCTTATTCCACATTTACCTAAATTACGAAGAGATTCTTTGTAATTATCAATGTGTTTTTGAAAGTTACCAGTCTGAGTCTTGATGTGTTCGTACACAGGAACACTTTCAACAACAGACCATTTTAATCCTACAGATTCAATCAGCTCTTTACGTTTCATGATTTCCTCTATAGTCCACACCTCTCCATTAGGAATGTGGTGCAATGCATTAACTACACCTGTGGCACCAGCCTGTTTTATATCCCAAAGAGAAACAGGGTCGTTTGGACCATACCAACGCCATGTTTGTTCACATAGATACATAATCTTCGTATTATTCAGGTTTATAGATACCTCTACCCAAAACGCTATATTCACCAGTGATGACAATTACCTTACCAGAAATGTCGAATAAACCTTCCATTTTTTATATTTAAGTAATTTATATTATATATTATTGTTCTGAATAATAGTCTACGTTTTCCTTCATCAGAATATCAATAGGAATGAAGTTCTCTTTTTGAGATTTTTTTTCAGTATTAAATATTTGATGCTTTTGTAACCTAGTAACTGTGGTCACTGAGCAATCAAAGCAATTATTAGCCCCTCTTTCAATACATTGACATTTTGCTCAACCACATCATATTCAAGCACTGTTAGATCGTGGATATTTCTAATTTTTATATAATTTGCAATCTTATGACAAGCCGAATTAAAAACAATTACTCCTTTGATTTTGTTCTTTCTCCCGAATACTTCATCCAACGCTTTAAAGTTATTTACAGAACTTCCAATTTTCAAGTCCACGTAATGTACTTTGCCCATATAACCAATTTGTACAGATAATTACAGAATCCTGCTTCGCATGAAATGCAACGCCTGCCATCTAGGCTATATCTTTGATCCTTATATTTTCAGCTCCGTTGTTCATGAATAAGTAAATATAGACTGTTTTATAAATCTTTATGCTACAAATATAGAATGAATGTTTTAAATGTGCAATAATGTGCGCGAACACACATATTGCTTAAAAAGATATTAATACACTGTAAATAAACATATTAAGTACTTTTTAAAGCCTTATACAAAAACACAAATATGTTTTCAAACATAAAAACACAAGTATATTTCTTTTTTTGAGTTTATTTATTAGTCGGATGTTATTTAAAACCTTTTTAATGCATTTTTAATTAGATAAATAGATAGTAATTTACTAGCTTCAAAGCATTCTATCTTTGCTATACAGTAGAAATTTATTCAATATTAGAAATACGATAAACTCCTAGAAATTAGCTAAACTTGATATTTTTGCGAAAAGAAAAATAAAAAATTGACATATAAAAAAATCCATTTGAATATTACTAAAAGTATTCAAACGGATTTCAATTTTATATTCCTGAAAGATATTTATTTCAGAGAAATAGTAGACCCAAAACTATTTACTTATTATAACCCAATTGCTTTTCTATTTCAGTTACCAGTCCGGCAAATTCCTCTTCATTATACAAACGAGTAAGTTTAACTATCTTTCCATCCCTGTCGATTAGTACATTGCGGGTAATTCCTGCTTCACGATTAGCATATTTTGCAAAGATATCAGCTCCAGGATCTAGTCCTAGCGGGTAAGTCACCTTTGTTTGTTTAGCAAAATCAAGCACTTTTTCAAGTGGTTCATCTCTATCAATACCAATCAAGACAAACTCATCACGACCTTTATGCTTCTGCCAGATATCACGTTCTATGTAAGGCATCTCTTTACGGCATACCCCACACCAGCTAGCTGTAAACTGTAACATCACAACTTTTCCTCTGAGTTCTGACAGCTTAACTTTCTTACCATCCGTAAGCTTCAGTTCAAAATCCGGAGCAACATCGCCCACCTTTACAATATACCCTCTTTCGTCTGCAGGAAATTTATTTTCTACTTTTTCTTTTGATTGCTGAGCACTAATCTGAGTAACCATACCTATTAGTAACAAGCAAAACAAATACTTATACATTTTATTCATAATCCAGATGCTATTTTATTCTATAAAGTAATGCATCAAAGATAAGAACTTATTATGAATCCAACGATAACAGCAACCTGTTTAGTTCTATTTTTATTTAAGGTTTTAATGGGAGAGTAACAACAATACACCAATAAGAAAAATTGGAATCACAATAAATAGAATCTTTCTTTCCATAAGTTCTCTTACAAATATTTATTAAGTCTAATTGAAAAACGTCGCAATTTAGATAAAAAGCCTAAGACTCACAAATCCCTTAACAAAACATATTTTCGTTTAGTAATAATAAATAAAATAAGCTATTCCGTTGATTACAAGTTACATATTTTTAGCTATTATTCTATTTTAAAATAATAGCCAAAAATCTTGCTGTACTACACCCCGTCACGTCAATTGAAATAAAAGATCTATAATTCTCAAAAAGGAAGGATTTGTAACCACAGACAAAGATTGTAGCAATTATATTTATGAATAGTTTATCTGTATTTTAAAATATATGTATATTTTTGTAATCGCGATAATGGAAGAAATCAAAACATCTATAAATATGTCTTTAATAAAATGTCCCGAATGTGGTGAAACTGTTTCAGATAAGGCTCCAGGTTGTCCTCATTGCGGATTTGTAATAGCCGGAAATGTTATCAAATGTCCCGAATGTGACTCTGTAATTTCAAGAGATTCTGTTCTGTGTCCTAAATGTGCTTTCCCATTGCCAGAGAGAAAGGAAGAGAAAAAAAATGAAGTAACTGTTCAGCAACTTTACAGCAAAGGGAAAGAACAGGAATTGGCAAGAATAGAACCGGCTTTCAGTGATGCCAAATTATTATTTGAGAAGGAATCTTTTATTGCTGCCTACAATAAGATAAATATTGCCTTGCATGCTTCGCCCAATAATGTAGATTGCCTGAAACTGGAAGAAGCAATTGTTGACGGAATAAGGGAAAGTTCTTATAAAACAGCCAGTGAGCTTTTTCAGGAAAAACAATATAAAAAAGCATTAACTGAAGTTGAATCTGCATTGCATTATGCTCCTAATAGCCATAAGCTGACAGTTCTGTTTAATGAAATTAAAAGTGCCAAGTCACGTCGTAGGGTCAGAAGAAGTATTATCACAGTAATTTTTATTTTTGCTATTATAGGAGGTGTGGCATACAGTGTGCATAATTACTACATTCAGAATAATGAAAATGAGGCATGGACTGAAGCTACGAATTCTGCTACTGTTTCCGGATTAGAGAACTTCATTGAACTATATCCGGATGGGGTTCATTCTATGGAAGCACAACAGTTAATTGAAGAATTAAAGAAAAAAGATTCTGATTATTGGACGAAGATCAGTTCTTATAATGATGTTTCAATGTTTAAAGAGTATAAAGAGAAGTTTCCTGAGGGACTCTTCTTAATACAAGCTGATAATAAGATTGATTCATTAGACTGGGCGCAAACAACTCAACTAAACACGACTGATGCCTATTCCCAATATCTCAATGCTCATCCTCAGGGAGTACATAAAACTGAAGCTGAAACAGCACAAGACATTATAAAGAGTGCGACTCCAAGTAATGAGGATATTGAGAGTATGAAAAGCTTCTTTGTAAATTATTACACAGCTGTTGAAGGAAAGGATGATAATTCTTTACTTGAGTTCTTTGAGCCGGTTACAGCCCGATATTATGGTATTGCCAATGCAAAAAAATCAGATATCCAGGCTAACTTAAAAAAGATGCACAGCAAAGACAACCGTCAGGTACATATAACAATAAATAATGATATTTTCAAAGTTACTAAAGACCTAAATGGGAATTATGTGGTTACATTTTCAATTGATGCCAGCTATGATCAAAATGATGCAACCCCTGAGTCTTCTTCAAGTATGATAGTAAACGCAATAGTAAATCAAAATCAAAAGATCACATCTATTACTTCTAAAAAGAGCAGTGCATTATAAATCTATTTTTGAAGAATTTAATAATTAGGATATTTCAAACAAGAGAGACGTACAGCTTTTAGCTGTTAGTTCCTACGTTTCATCATGTACTAATGCCAACCATAAGAAACTGGAAAGCTATAAAACGAATAGTGGTCTCTGTCAAACAAAACAAGTATATGGTAACGAATGCATCAACGTCAGCTCATTATCTCAGAGGATTTATATGGTAAGAATAATCACACATAAAGATTTTATTATTAATAAATTAATAAATAAAAAACACTAAGTAGTAAGATAGAGAAGTCCTCTACCTTACTGTTTTATAAATTGAATTAGGCCCAATCTTCTCGACAAAGATAGCCCGTCTATTGGTATAAAAAACGGGGGCAGGAAAAACTATAAAATGGCGTTGACTTTATGTATTGAACATTCTGACTGTATTTTTTGTAATAGCAAGAAGAATCACGCTTATTAGTAAGCCTTGAAATTATATAGAGGCTTTATTACTCCCGAGATTTAAACAGTATCAACAACCGCAGGTTTAATTTCATTAATTTATAAGCCTGTAGAGCTTCGTCAAATGTTGGTTGCAACTGATTAGTATTAATCCAATAAAATTTGCCACTACACTTTAGAATAATTACATTTGTTTTCTAATTATGAAAAACAATTGTATCTTTAAACATGAATAAAAGAACTATAGCAGCACACATATCTTTAGCAATGACATTGATTTTTATCCTTAGCGGATGTATTGAGAATACAAAATCAAACTCTGCAGCAAAGGAAATCGATAAATCAACTATTCAAATACACCAAAAGGGATCGAACATAATAGATACACTTACTTATAATAAAAAGCTAAAAGCTCTGGCAAACGGTGACATTGCTGGATTATGGCCTGTAAAAGGTCAACCCTATCCTTTGAAAGGGGCAATTCTGCCTTTCAAAAGAATCGTTGCGTATTATGGCAATCTCTATTCAAAAAGAATGGGAATTTTGGGGGAATATCCGCCGAAAGAATTGTGGAGAAGTTTAAATGCCGAAGTAAAGGCCTGGGAAAAAGCCGATTCTACTACTCCAGTGCAACCTGCCATTCATTACATAGCCGTGGTGGCACAAGGTGCGCCTTTGAAAGGAGGAAAATACCGGACACGTATGCCAGACAGCCAGATAGATTCGGCATTATCGATAGCCAAAATGGGAAATGCGATTGTATTTCTGGATATACAGGTAGGGCTGAGTAATGTGAAAGATGAAATTCCCTTACTAGAGAAATATCTAAAAATGCCTAATGTGCATTTGGGAATTGACCCTGAGTTCTCTATGAAAGATGGCAGTAGACCTGGTACAAAAATAGGATCATACGAAGCTAGTGATATTAATTATTGCTCGGATTATTTAGCAAGATTAGTGAGGGAAAACAAATTACCCCCCAAAATTCTTATTGTACATCGCTTTACACAAAGGATGGTTAAAAACTACAATAAAATAGCCTTGCATTCTGAAGTGCAGATTGTAATAAACATGGACGGATGGGGCGCTCCAGTGTTGAAATACGACACTTATCATGCCTACATTTATAGAGAACCGGTACAATTTACAGGGTTTAAATTGTTTTATAAGAACGACCTGAAACGACCGCCTCACCGCATGTTAACACCACCGGAACTAATGAAACTGAAACCACAACCCATTTACATTCAATACCAATAAAATTAAATAAATTTAAACTAATTTATACTCATATTTGTTCTTAAAGATAGAATAAGAATAGTTATGAGAATATACATTGGAGTTGATCTACCTGTTTATGTAAAGCAATCTCTCTTTGAATCTCAATCACAACTAAAAAAGCTGGGATTAAGAGGTTCGTGGAAGCCTGCAGAGTATCTTCACATCACATTGGAATTTCTTGGAGATACCGCACCTGAATCAATACCTGTATTGGCTAAAATAGTAGACTGCGTAATTGCTGATAAAAAAATGTTCAGGCTTAATATTGACAGGCTGGGTGCTTTCCCCTCCTTTTCAAGAGCTCACACTTTGTGGGCCGGTGTAAGCGGGAGTGTGAAAAAACTACACCAAATATGGAGCGATCTTCATGCAGAGCTGGAAAAGAAGGGGTTTGTTCTACAAAAGTCGCTATTCAGACCCCACATCTCACTACTATCCCGCCCCCAAAATATGGAAGCTGACCTGTCTTCGTTTTCGTTAAGAAGACCAGGAAAGTTCACCATTTCTGAGATTATCATATTTGAAAGCAAGGAAGTGGATGGGAAACGAATCTATCCTGCTTTGTATCGCGCCAAACTGAAATAGTAATATTACTATTTCAATTTAAATAAATGAGCTAAGGAATATTCTTTTGCTTTGATAACAAAAAAAGTTTAGGGATAGTAGGCTATTAACAAGCGTCCGTTTTTTCCTCATTCAATAAAAAACTTATTTTCTCTTTCAGTAGCGGACCATGAATAGGTTTGGCCACGAAATCACTAAAACCACTTTGACTTATCTTGAACCTGTCTTCTTCAGAGGCATATGCCGTTACAGCTATAATAGGGATATTTTCAGAAAATGCCCTTATTTTTTGAGTTAATTCATACCCATCCATTTCCGGCATTTTAATATCTGTCAGCACCAAATCGGGTTGTTTATCCTCAAATAATCGAATGGCTTCTTCTCCATTCCATGCGTGTATAAGCTTATACTCGTTGCCAAGAATAGCTTCTACCAGTTTGTAATTACTGTCATCGTCTTCGGCTACAAGCAAGGTTGCTTTTTCTATTTTACTTTTTACAGCTGATTTTCTGACCGATTCCTTTAATGGCGCTTTCTGTTCAACAACAATGGACTGGTAAGGAATAGTAAACCAGAAAGTAGAGCCTACTCCTTCTTCCGATTCAACACCAATATCTCCACCCAATTTATGCACAATTGAAGAACAGATGGATAGTCCGAGTCCTGTTCCCTGAACAAATGAGTTCAGCTTAATAAAACGTTCAAAAACTTTAGTTTGTTTCTCTTTCGGAATACCAAATCCTGTATCTTTCACATAAAAACGGAGCTTATTATTTGATAAAGTATAGCCAAACGTGATGCTGCCCTGCTTCGTAAACTTTATAGAGTTCGAGATAAAGTTAGAGATAACCTGCATTAAACGATTCCTATCTGTGTGAACAATACAGTTGGGTAGTTTATCTTCAAATGCTATTTTAACAGCATTCTGATCGATCTTCATACCCGATGACTGTTCCAATTCAAAAAGCAGTACATTTATATCTACATTTGAATATACAAATTCTAATGTTCCGGCTTCTATTTTTGAGAGGTCTAGTATATCATTAATAAGCTGTAGCAACATTTCGTTATTACTTTCGATAATGCTTGCAAACTGGTTATCCTCACCTTTACTTGTTTCGGCCAAAATTCTGGAAAATCCCACTATTGCATTGAGAGGCGTACGTATTTCGTGGCTCATGTTTGCCAGGAAAGCAGATTTTAAACGATTGGATTCTTCCGCTTTTTCTTTAGCTACTAACAAGGCCTGCTCCTCTTCTTTCCTTTTTGATATATTAATTACCGATCCTATAACAGTAAGAGTTTCTCCATTTTTATCACGTTCATTGACTATTCCTTGCAACTCATACCATTCGTATCCATTCCCAAAAAAATCTATTTTGATATCAATATCGACTTTATCGGACTTTCCTTCAAGAAAATGAATGAATTGCATTGAAATAATCTCTACATCACTAGGGTAAACTAATGATAATACCTCCTGCAAGGTTTTAGTCTGGCTTTTCATATCCGGCAGAAGATTGGTTTTGTTCATGTAATCAGAATTAATAGTAATCAATTCCTTTTTAACATCCCATACCCATGATACAATGTCACCTGCATCCATAACTAATGCAAGGTGATGGTTACTTGTCTGGAGCTGTCGTTGAATATTTTTTAGTTCTGTAACATCCCATCCTGTGAGCAAGATATAAGAACTTTTATTGTCCTTCTTTATCAACGTTTTAATAATATTGGTTGTGTGAAGCTTGTTATCTGAATATAAAACGTCTTCTTCATAACTGATCGAGTTTCCTTGTTTCAGCAGTTGAATATCTATATCCTTATTTTTCTTAATTATCTCTTCACTAAAGAGTTCCTTATCTGTTTTTCCTATCACATCCTTTGATTTCAATCCACTTATTTCTTCTATTCTCTTATTCCAATAAAGAAAGTGAGAATTCTCACCAACTTCTCTTACAGAAACAGGAACTGGTATATTATCGAGAATATTAGTAAAAAATGCTCGCATTTCTTCATCTTTTGCTCTACCCTTATTTAAAAACCAAATTCTTGAAAATAAAAGAGAAAAACAAGTCAAAATAAAGCTGACAACGCAGACTATCAATAATTTGTTTTGCTGAATAAAGCCAAGAGGTTTCTGACTATATACGGCTTCCTCAGGAAATCTTTTTTTATCAATTCCTGATTGAACTAAATGAGCATAATTTAAATAAGCATTGGCCTTAGCTACATTTTGAAAAGGGATGTCGTTTGTCTTTTTACCATCAAGAATCAGATTCAGAATCTCACCGGATTTTTTTCCATAATTTTCTTTGGTAGAAAAATAACCTCCTACAAAATTCCCGATATCAATTCCTAAGTCTAATAAACCAAATACAGGTGAATTGGTAAAACTACCGATCATTTTTTCCGCTCTGTTATTTGAAGAAACACCCTCAGCTGTATTCATATCTTCATACCATCCATGGTAGAGCAAACCAGTGTTCTTGTCCATTTGATACAATGAGCTAAGCAGATCATTTGTCTTCAGATTCTTTTGGCATAATGAGATTTCTCCTAATTCCGGAAAATACTTTTTTCTTATATATTTAAAAAGAGCTCTGTTATAAGTGCTTGTATATCGCTTATCGGAAATGAATGCCACTTTGTTCATTTGAGGCATCAGCTTTTTCATCAATTCTATAGTTTCCTTTATATAGACGGGATGAAATACGCCTGTTACATTAAAACCTTTGGTGGCCTCTTTATAAGGAATCAGCTTTTTGAAGTCAATTTCTTTTCCAGAAATAAGATCATCGAGAGAAGAGGTATATCTCTTGGCCGAAGTGAGCACAACAGGAATTTTCTGCCACGATTGAGGCAGTGTACTACGATAAGTAATCCATCCAGCCTCTCCGATAATAACAACAGCTCTGGGTTTAAGACGATAATCCCGGTATAGACTATCTGCTCTTTGATTTACTTCTTTCATGGAAGAAAATCTGCAATTATTGAGATATTCTATACTTATGGATATATTTCTTTTTCTATCTATAGACTTAATAACTGCGTCCTGGATATTTTCGGCCCATTCATTTCCTTCATTATAAGAATTGATAATTAAAACATAACCATTTATATGCGCAGCTTCGGCTTTTAAAAAGAATAACAAGAAAATAAGTATTGCAGAAAAAAGTCTATTTTGTTTCATCGTTTTAATCATTATAAATAGATGTTTGTTTACAAAAAACGGAATATGCTTACATTTTGCAAACAAACTATTACTAAATTAAAGCCCCAAGTTACAAAAATATAAAAACTATTCTATTATTTTAATTTAATTGATAATTTTCCCTTGCTGAAGGGAAAATTAGAGCTAATGTTTGCCACTACACCTTAGAATAACTACTTTTGTTCACTAATTATAAATTGCAAGGTTATTTTAATATGAACAAAAGAATTATTACGGCATTTGCTCTGAGTGTAGCAATCTATGCCAATGCTCAGCAAAGCGATGGGGGTATTTCAAGCGACATGCTACAAAGTATTCAACGAAGCTATCAGGAAACTGCATCAGACAAGGCTATCCGCAATGCAATTGGGGGTAATGATATTCGTAAGCTGGCTTTAAATCAGGATAATCTGAAAGGCTCGGATACTTATTTCTCTAATAAGGTTGAGTCAAAAGGTATTGCCGACCAAAAAAAGTCGGGACGTTGCTGGTTGTTTACCGGGCTCAACGTGATGAGAGCCAGGATAATTGCCAACTATAATCTAGGCTCTTTTGAGTTTTCACAGAACTATTGTTTTTTCTGGGATCAACTAGAGAAATCGAACCTCTTTTTGCAAGGTGTAATTGATACGTATAAAAAACCTATGGACGATAAGATGGTGGAGTGGCTGTTCAAAAATCCATTGAGCGACGGCGGACAGTTTACCGGTATCTCAGACATTATTGGAAAATATGGGTTGGTTCCTAAAGAAATTATGCCTGAAACAAACAGCAGCGACAACACAGCACAGATGGCCAATCTTCTAAGTCTGAAGCTACGTGAATTTGGATTGCAACTACGTGAAGAAGCAGCTAAAGGAGCTAAGTCAGCTACTTTGCAAAAGAGCAAGGCAGATATGCTAAGCACTATTTACCGCATGCTGGCTCTTAATCTGGGAGTTCCTCCTACTGAGTTTACATGGACACGAAATGATGCAAAAGGTAATCCTGTAAATACAAAGCAGTATACTCCAATATCTTTCTTCAATGAATATGTAAACAAGGATCTCACTAACAACTATGTGATGTTGATGAACGATCCTACCCGTGAGTTCTATAAAAGTTATGAGATTGATTTTGACCGCCACCGTTACGATGGAAAGAACTGGACGTATGTAAATCTTCCCATTGAAGATATTAAAGAGATGGCAATCAAGTCAGTGAAAGATAGTACAATGATGTATTTTTCATGCGATGTAGGCAAGTTCCTTAATTCAGAACGTGGTTTACTTGATATAAACAATTACGATTATGCGTCCTTAATGGGCACTTCCTTTGGGATGAACAAAAAACAACGTGTGCAAAGTTTTGCCAGTGGTTCTTCTCACGCTATGACCTTGATGGCGGTAGATATTGATAAGGATGGTAAACCAAAAAAATGGATGGTAGAGAATAGTTGGGGAGCAACCAACGGTTACCAGGGTCACCTGATTATAACGGACGAATGGTTCAATGAATATATGTTCCGCCTGGTGGTAGAAAAGAAATATGTGCCAACTAAGGTACTGGAAATTCTGAAACAAAAGCCAACCCGACTCCCTGCATGGGATCCTATGTTTGCCGATGAGGAATAATATTGAAATATACAATTCACACTTATAAAGCCTGCCAATGTGCAGGCTTTATTATTTTAACCGCGTTATAAACATCTGATATAATATATTAAGAAGCTCACTGTGAGATCTTTTCTTATGTATTCTTCCGTCCACCCGGGTGTATCACCCTTTTACACCCGGATCTAATGGGAGCCTTCATCCGGATGGACAGGTGTTGTACACCCGGGTGGACGGAAGAACACATAAGTTATAAATAAATAAGATAACAGGACTGTTTTGTTTTTTGTTTCCACATCTTAAAACCGTTATAACGGATGGCGGGTAACCGCTTCCATTTAGATAACCGGGCGACCGGAATATTTAATAAACTGGAATAGTATGCAACGAAGTGATGTAACGGGATTATGAATTGAACCAGTATACAAGGCGCTAGACTGCTAGATTACCGCTAGACTTATTTGGAAAAGTCTAGCGCCTGTAATCTATTTATAATCTGATGTTTAAATAGCTCCTGCTAGACTTGCGTGACTTTTTCTTAATTTTTCGCTATTGGAGGTGCAAAATTTATCCATGAAAAAGATATACCCCTTAGGTTATACCGCTAAAGCAAAAAAAAGGTCTTGAATAATATTCAAGACCTTTTTTTTGCTTTA